>Ga0116149_1000539_pt1 | contig 49608 bp, 44 predicted proteins | sample AD_UKC057_MetaG_FD_89787 | JGI IMG/M metagenome (GOLD analysis project Ga0116149, IMG submission 89787) | Active sludge microbial communities of municipal wastewater-treating anaerobic digesters from USA - AD_UKC057_MetaG | ecosystem: Engineered > Bioreactor > Anaerobic > Digestate | place: USA...
AGAAGCCTGTCCTACCATTCGCCCGGGACCTGACAGGCACAGAAGCCTGTCCTACCATTCGCCCGGGACCTGACAGGCACAGAAGCCTGTCCTACCATTCGCCCGGGACCTGACAGGCACAGAGGCCTGTCCTACCATTCGCCCGGGATCCGACAGGCACGGAGGCCTGTCCTACCAGTAGGCCGGGACCTGACAGGCACAGAGGCCTGTCCTACCAGTAGGCCGGGACCTGACAGGCACAGAGGCCTGTCCTACCAGTAGGCCGGGACCTGACAGGCACAGAGGCCTGTCCTACCATTCGCCCGGGATCCGACAGGCACAGAGGCCTGTCCTACCATTCGCCCGGGATCCGACAGGCACGGAGGCCTGTCCTACCAGTAGGCCGGGACCTGACAGGCACAGAGGCCTGTCCTACCAGTAGGCCAGGCGTCTCTGCCTGGCAAAGAAGTGCGGGAAGCACGCTTTCTTCACCCAATCACCGGCCCCAGCGGAGCGCCGCTCGGAAGATTGCAATGAATATACCATCGGTTCGGATGTCGGGCAAAAGCGCTGTTCCATTTACAGCAGGAAATAGGGATGTCTATGATGGCGGTGTTGTTCAGCAGGGGCGAGAATCTCAAGAGGTCGAGGCCACGTATTTTCTGTCGTCTCCGTGACTTGAACGTAATCCGAGAAAACCATCATGTCAGATGTCGCACTGGTCATCAGCGATCTGGGAAGAGGAGGGACACAGAGGGTCTTGACCAACCTGGCGAATTATTGGTCACAATCGGGGATTGAGGTTACGGTCATCACATTGCAGAAACGGGATCGGGATTTCTTTCAACTCAGTCCATCCGTTCGGCGAATTGAGATTGGGGGAGTATCCGAGTCGAAGAGTATCTTTTCAGCGGTTCAGTCGAACCTCAATCAAATCCGCGCGATTCGAGAGGCAATCCGGTCCACCGGTGCACCCGTTGTGGTGGGATTTATCGGGGCAACGAATATTCTGGTTATCGCGGCGTGCATAGGTCTGAGGATTCGGGTCGTGATTTCCGAGAGAAACGATCCGAAAGTGCAATCCATCGGGAGGATCTGGGATTTCCTTCGATGGGCATTCTATCGGTTTGCAGACGTGGTCACCGCCAACAGCCACGGGGCTGTAAACTCATTGGCACGCTATGTTCCGAAACGGAAACTGGCATACATTCCCAACATACTTGTTATTCCGCCGGAGTCCGAACCGTTTACATTCGCACGTCCGACCATTCTGGCGGTCGGGTGCCTTCATCGACAGAAAGCGTTCGATATTCTGCTGGAATCGTTTGCTATGATTTGCGCACAGATAACAGACTGGCAGCTGGCATTTGTGGGAGATGGGCCGGAAAATGAAGCGCTGCATAAGCAGGCCCGCAGCCTTGGAATCGGCGAACAAGTGCAATGGCTTGGAGCGAAGGAAGATCCCTTCCCTTACTATCGGGCCGCAGAGATTTTTGCGCTTCCCTCACGTTACGAGGGGACACCGAATGCGTTGCTGGAAGCGATGGCCTGCGGACTTCCAGCGGTGGTCAGCGATGGGTCGCCCGGGCTGCTGGAATGGGTAGAAGACGGCATTTCCGGCAAAGTAGTGCCGGTGGAAAATGCGCAGGGGCTTGCGAATGCATTATTGGATCTCATCCGTGATCCGGCGCTTCGCAAACAACTGGGACAGGCGGCGAAATTACGTGTGGCAGAATGCACCCCGGAGAATGCGGTGCGGGTGTGGGAGGATGTTGTTGGTCTGAGGGGATGAAATGAATAGGACACATAAGACCTTTGGGAAATACCCGTGTTGGAGAATCAGCTAAGGAGCAATGATGTTTATGTGTGGCATTTTGGCCTGTTTCAGCCCGCAGGGCAAACCTGTCAATGAGGAAACGTTTCATTGCCTGCTGGACAATCTTCAACATCGCGGTCCCAATGACAGCGGGGTCTGGTCTTCACCCGAAGCCGGCGTGGTGATGGGGCATCGACGACTGTCCATTCTCGATCTGTCACCCCTGGGGCATCAACCGATGGATTCGCGCAACCAGCGCTGGACGCTCATCTATAACGGGGAAATCTATAATTGGAAGGACATGCGCGATCGGTTGGTGAGCATGGGAGTCTCTTTCCGAAGCGCCGGCGATACGGAGGTTCTTCTGGAGGGTATATCGAACTGGGGGCTGGAAGCCACGCTTCGGCAATGTGTCGGGGTGTTTGCGATTGCGGTCTGGGACCGGGAAGAGCGGAAAATGTATATCGCCCGGGACCGGATGGGCGAAAAACCCCTTTATTACGGGTGGAAAAATGGGACCTGGTGGATCGCCAGCGAATTGAAAGCCATCGCGGCAGCGCCATCCGGCGGGTGGGAACTCGACCCGGAGGCGATTGGCTTATACATGCGATACAAGTATGTCCCGGAGCCATACTCGATTTACCGGGAGATTCGGAAGCTGCCGCCCGGTTCACTGGCCGAATTGCGATCCGATGGAACGGCGGACAAGAGACCCTATTGGAACTTTTCCGAGGTGGTCGAACGGGGACAGGCGGAACCGTTCCAAGGCTCTATCATGGAGGCCGCGGACGAGCTGGAGTCGCTGCTGAGAGAGTCGATCCGGTTGCAGCGTGTGGCAGATGTGCCGGTGGGGGCATTCCTGTCGGGGGGAATCGACTCTTCGACGGTCGTGGCGCTGATGCAGGCACAGGGAGGAGATCCGGTTCGCACCTTCTGCATCGGTTTTGACGAAGCGGATTATGATGAATCCGGATATGCCAGAGCGGTTGCAAAACATCTCGGCACGGTTCACACGGAACTCAAAGTTACTCCTGACGAGGCCATGGCGGTGATACCGCAACTGGCTTCGATTTATGACGAACCGTTCGCCGATTCCAGCGCCATCCCAACCATTCTGGTCTGTCGCCTTGCACGCAAACAGGTGACCGTGGCACTTTCCGGGGACGCGGGGGATGAGTTGTTCGGCGGCTATAACCGCTACCCGCAACTCTCGGATCTGTGGGGCCGGATGCAGGCGCGACCTGCATGGCTCTCGAACGGATTGTCTGCGTTGTACGGAGCGGGACGGCGAGTCTGTTCGCTGGTCGGATGCGAGAATCTCGCGCAGAAATTCCTGTGGCATGAGAACTATGCGAAGATCCAGACCATGCCGGAACTGTATGCGAATCTGTTGACGCATTGCAACAGCCTGGACTTCGCCCTGTCCGAGCCGCCAAACCGTCCGTTGAAGCCGAAGACGTTTCCGGTCAACACCCCCTATCATTACGGAATGGCGTGCGATGCGACGGAATACCTTCCAGGGGATGGTCTGGTGAAAGTAGACCGCGCGGCGATGTCGTGCGCCCTGGAGACCCGCATTCCACTCCTGGACCATCGCATTGTGGAGTGGGCCTGGAGCCTACCGGAATCCCATAAAGCAGATCGTCAGAAATCCAAGAAGGTTTTGAGGACCGTGCTGCACCGTTATGTGCCGGAAAGCATGATGGACCGGCCCAAGAAGGGATTTGGCATACCGGTGGGCGAATGGATTCGCGGGCCACTCCTGGACTGGGCGGAATCGCTGATTTCGGAGACCGCAATCCGGAAAGCGGGGATCCTTCATCCGCGACGGGCGCGGGCAATTTGGACAGCACACCGGGATCGAAAGGTGGATGATCCCTATCGGGTGTGGGCGCTTTTGATGCTTCAAGCATGGCTATTGAAATAGCGACGGGGTACAAGAAATGCGCGTGACCTGCTTCATCGGTTCTCTCTCCTGCGGCGGGGCACAGCGAAGTCTCCTGATTCTGGCGGAGCATCTATCTCGAAGAGGGCATGAGGTCACCCTGATGACCCATGCGAGTTCCGGGCAACCGGATTTCTTCCTGATCCCGGCAGGTGTATCGAGGGCATACACCGATCCGGCTGCCTCAGTGGATTGCCGGTGGTTCGACCTTCCCGCGCAGCAGAAACGTCGGCAGGCACTTCGCGACTCCCTGCTGCAAACAAATCCGAATGTAGTTCTGGGGTTCATTACGATCAACAACATTCGGATTTTGCAGGCGCTGGAGGATTCCGGTATCCCGGTGGTTGCCTGTGAGCGATCCGATCCGCGTATCTGCCCGATCAACTGGCGCTGGCGGTTTCTTCAAAGGAAGATGTACCCGAAAGCTGATGCGGTCGTGGTTCAGTCCAGGGAACTTTTGAACTGGGCAAGAACCGAGTATCCCGACTGGAAAACCGTCGCAATTTACAATCCGGTCCTGCCGCCACCCGAAAACAAGCCTCCGCGCCCGCCGTTCTTTCGCAGGGAATTCAACCTTGTCACCCTGGGGCGGCTGGCCGAGGAAAAACGATACGATCATCTGCTGAGAGCCTTTTCCAGCCTTGCTCCCGATTTTCCCGATTGGCAGCTGACTATCGGGGGTGAAGGCCCTACCCGGAATGAACTCGAGAGCCTGATTCGGGAATTGCATTTGACGGAGCGGGTGGAGCTGCCGGGCGAGATCCAGGAACCTTATTCCTTGCTGGGCCATGCGAACCTGTTTGCGATGACCTCCCGTTTTGAAGGATTTCCGAATACGCTCGCAGAGGCGATGGCCTGCGGTGTGCCTGCAGTGAGCTACGATTGCCCGTCCGGTCCCCGGCAGATTATTCGCCACGGAATCGACGGTATCCTCGTGAAAGATGGGGATATCGAGGAGTTTGGCGAGGCTCTGGCAGCCCTGATGGGTGATACGCGCCGCCGGGAATTGTATGGCGCAAAAGCGCGGGAGGTGGTAGAACGTTTTCGAGTGGACGATGTAATTGACCGGTGGGAGCGGGTTTTGCGGGAAGCCAAGGGATAAGGCGGAGGAGAAAAAAGGCGGTAGCTGCGCTACCGCACTCCAAGGGCGTGGCCATACGGCGATCAAAGGAAATGTTTGAAAGCCAAGGTAATCAGAAAGGTCAGGGCGGCGCAGATCGGGAAGGTAATCACCCACGCCAGGACGATATTCCCAACAATGTTCCAGCGAACGCCGTTGATATTTTTGGCGGCGGCAACGCCCATGATGGATGTGGTGATGGTATGCGTTGTGCTGAGAGGAACGCCGCTCAGGGATGCTCCCATAATTACGACGGAAGCAGATGTTTCTGCGGCAAATCCCTGCCAGGGACGAATATTCACCATGCGCATCCCGACATTCTTGATGATCTTCCATCCGCCGATCGTTGTGCCGATTCCCATGGTTACCGCACACAGCAATACCACCCAGACCGGCACATAAAACTCCGGCAGGACACCGCCTACCACCAGGGTCAGGGAGAAAATGCCTATAAACTTCTGCCCATCGTTCATCCCGTGATTGAAAGCCATGAGCAAAGAGGACACGATTTGGAGTCTGCAGAATGCAAATTGGGCGGTTTTCGGGGTTATGTGGCGGCAGAGAGAGATGATGATTCGAGCCACAACATAGCTGACTATAAAACCCAGGAAACTCGAGAGCAGCAGTCCGAGCAGGACTTTTTTCCACCCGGCGGCGATCAACGCCGATGGCCCAACCGTGGCGAGAGCCGCGCCGGACAGACCGGCCACCAGTTCATGGGACTTGCTTGTGGGAATGCCGAAATGAACGGTGACGAAGCTCCAGAGAATGATGCAGGTCATGGTGGCGATGATTGCGCTCGGCTGAATGGCGGCAACATCCACGATACCGGTCCCGATGGTATGCGCCACCTCCGTTCCGCATAGTGTGCCGAATACATTAAAAGTCGATGCCAGAAACACCGCCGCCCGGGGAGTCATCACCCGTGTGGAAACAACCGTGGCAATGGCGTTCGGCGCATCGGTCCAGCCGTTGACGAATTCCGCCCCCAGCACGAGAAGCAGGACAAGGAACAGTTCCCAACCCATCGCACATATCCCTTCTTATTTGGAGGCCCGTGCGATGGACATCATCGTATCGGCAACATCGCGCTCGTGATCGGTGATCCGTTCAAGTCCCTGGAAGATTCGCTCCCATTTCATCACGGTGAGAGGATCGGTTCCATTTCCCTGCCATAAATCGCTGACTGCCGCTGTCCGCAAATCGTCCGCTTCCGTTTCGAGATTGCTGAATGCCGGATAACGGGAAGCGATGTCATCATAACGGGCGTGTCTCAAATCCTCCACCATCGTCGGAATCTCCTCCGCCATTTTGACGATGTAAGCCGAGAATGACCGAACCTGCGGGCGAATGCAACCGACATTGTAGATCTGGATATGTTTTACCACCCGCCGCATGGATCGAAGACAGCTGTCGAGCTGGTTGGCCATAAGGGCGGCATCGGATTTGTCGATCCAGCTGATGATGAAAGTACGATCGAGGATTTCATTGATCTGTTGTTTCAGAAGGTCACCTTCCCCTTTCAGGCGGATGACCCGCTGAATGGAAACGGGGCGCTCTTCGACCTCGCAGGCAAACAGGTGATCCAACTCATGGGCGCATTCGACGGTTTTCCGCGCGTATTGTTCGAATAGTGACTCCAACACACCATCCGACCGATTCTTGAATATGTCCACAAACAATCGAGAGAAAAAAGAGAACATGATGACTTTTCCTCTTAAGAAAGCTGGCCCAGAACCGTCATTCCGAGGAGCGAAGCGACGTGGGAATCTTGTGGTTGCGGCAGACCGACCTGAGATCGCCGCGTCGCAGCCCTTCGCAGACTCCGGGCGGCTCCTATCTCACCCATCGACAGGCACAGAGGCCTGTCCCACCAGCGGGCCAGGCGTCCCTGCCTGGCAAAGAAAGGCTTTCTTCTTCCAACCACCGGCCCCGCCGGAGCCGTGCTCACGGTCATTGCCGTGAATGCGCAGGTACGGCAGGGACGGATCACAAGATATCCCACCTGCCTTTGTATTATTTGATGACGGAACCATGCGCACAATGCCGCTGCCACCCGGAAGACGCAGAAATACGCCATCCGGCGCTCCGGCGAGGCATTTTGGGTGTCGCCGAGGGCCGATTCCGCTTGCCGGAACCAGCCATTTTTCTATTGAGGAGATCTTCTGTCAGTATCTATCATAAATAAAATCAAGTAGTTATATGCTCTCGGAGATAAATTTTACTTTGCGCCTCCAAACATTGAAAAAAAATTGAAAATATTTGCCTCTACCCCTTGCCAATTCATCCGAATTCGATATAATCTTAACCAGAACCGAGGAAAGTTGTCTCGCAAAGACAAAACATTTTCTCATTTTACCCTCGCTGCCCGGACACCATCCGGGCAGCGGCATTTTAAGGGGCTTTCGCCCGAACGACAGGGAGAATATCTGAACCCTGATTTACCCGATTGAAGGATTGCCCTGATTCTTCATCCCTTTCTTTTTCCTCATCACGGTAATCCCGTAATCCCATCAATCACGGTTCAGACTTCTTCTGGCGCCTCTCTTTGAAAGGACAGGCATAGAAGAGTAGGCCAGGCGTCCCTGCCGGGCAGAGAAAGGCAGCGACAAGCCAGGAACCAGGACTGAGCCTGAGATCGCCACGTCGCCGCCCTTCGCAGACTCCGGGCGGTTCCTCGCGATGACGGGTTGGGCATCCCGCCGCGAGGCCACGCTTTCTTTTTCCATATCACTGGCCCCCTCGAAGGGAAGTTCCCCGGTGTGAACCTGAATCTGTGATCTTCAAAAAGCGACATGGGTCAGCTACAATCGCATGAAGGTATCAATTTGAGGTGAATGCCATGTTATCCCGCAATCCGAGCATGACTCCTTATGAACGGTTTATGAACGTCCTCGAAGGCAGGCCGGTAGATCGTGTGCCGGTAACCCCTATCCTGATGACTTTTGCTGCGCAGTATAGCGGCAGGAAATACGGGGATTTCTGTTTCGATTATCGGACACTGGTGGAATGCTGGATACGATGCCGGGAGGATTTCGACCTGGATTTCGTTGCGACCCTGTCGGACCCGTTCCGTGAGGCAGCGGACTTCGGACTTCCGGTCCGACGGGAGGAGGACGATCTTCCTATCCGCGAGGATTACTTGATATTGGGTCTGGATGAAATGGAGAAGGTCCAGTTCGTGAACCCATACAAGGGTCCCCGGATGTCGGACCGAATCCGCGCGGTGGAAGAATTTCGAAGGGCGATAAAAGGAAAAATCCCGATTCTGGGCTGGATAGAGGGCTGCTTTGCAGAAGCCTGCGATCTGTATCCGATGACCGATATCATGATCGACACGATTGACCGTCCTGACATGGTTCGCGATTTCCTGGAAAGGATTCTTCCGACCGAGATCGCCTTCGCCGAAGCGCAGATCCGCGCGGGCGCAGATGTGATCGGGATCGGGGATGCGGCGGCTTCCCTGGTGAGTGCAGAGACTTACGAAGATATCATCCTTCCGTTCGAGCAACGGGAAGTAGATGCGATTCACAAAGCCGGGGCCAGGGTGAAACTCCATATCTGCGGCAATACCAACCACCTGGCTCGCCTGATGTGGAAGTCCGGCGCGGATATCATCGACCTGGATCATGCGGTCGATCTACCCCGCGCCCGGAAGTGTATCCCGGAACGCGTTGCGATCTGCGGAAACATGGACCCGGTTGCCGATTTGCAGGATGGAACCCCCGATAGTATTGTAGCCCGCGCAAAATCCGACCTGGAAGCAGGCGGCAGGGCGTTTATGCTGGGACCCGGCTGCGAGGTCCCCCGTTATACACCCATAGAAAACTTGCACGCTTTTGTGCGTGCTGCGAAAGAAACGTTGCTGTGACCAAGTCTTCATCTCCCTTTGAGTTGTCTTCGGAAATTCGAAACGATCTGAAAAAGCGCATGGCGGCAGTCCGCCGTGTGGTTGTAAAGCTGGGTACGCGAGTGATCGACCACCCGCAGACCCGGTTCAACGCACCGGTGGCGGTGGAACTGGCGCACGATATCGCCGATTTGCGTGCCGCCGGAGTGGAGGTAGTCATGGTCAGTTCGGGAGCCGTCGGGCTTGGTATGCGCCTGCGCAACGAAGACCGCCGTCCCCGCAAACTCGCCCAGCGTCAGGCTTATGCCGCGCTCGGTCAGAGTGAACTAATGCACCAGTACCGGGAAATCTTTCGGATTTATGGAATCCAGGTTGCCCAGGTTCTACTGACTCGTCGTGACCTGGATGAGCGGACCTCCTACCTTAATGCGCGGGAATCGCTGAATGAATTGCTCCGATTGGGAGCGCTGCCGATTATCAATGAGAACGACACGGTTGCGGTCGATGAGCTGCGATTTTCCGACAACGACATGCTGGCCGCTCTTCTGGCGGGAAAAATCGACGCCGATCTTCTGGCGATACTTACGGTGGTAGACGGCCTGTATACCGATGATGCGGAACAGAGACTGATTCCGTTTGTACGTCCTGATGATGAGAGCCTTCTTGCCAATGCGAAGGAATCCGACAGTTACCGATCCCTGGGCGGGATGCGCGCCAAAATCCAGGCCGCCAAGACAGCCTGTGCCGCCGGGGTGTTGACAGTGATTACAAATGGGACCCGTCCGCGCATTCTGTCCCGGCTGTGGCAGGTGGATGCCCCGGCCACATGGATGGTTCCGTTGCGACGTCACCTGGCGGGGCGCAAGCATTGGATCGGTTTCGGCAAACAGCCATCGGGCGGCAAAATCCGTGTTGATGCAGGCGCGGCAACCGCTCTGCGCGAGCAGGGCAGAAGCCTTCTGGCACGTGGAGTGACGGCGGTAATCGGGGATTTTTCGCGGGAGGATCTTGTTGAGATCGAAGATGAGGCCGGGCAGGTCATAGCACGGGGGCTGGTCCATTATGATTCAAAGGACCTTCAGAAGATCTGTCAAAAGAACAGTGCCCAGATCAAGAAAATCCTCCAGATAGACAATCCTCCCGAAGTGATTCATCGGGATGACCTGGTTATTCTCTGAAATGAAAATCCTGATTGCCCCCAACACGTTCAAAGAGAGTTTGAGCGCCCCGGAGGTGTGCGAGGCCATCCGCGTGGGGATTCTGGCCGCGGGATTTGAAGGAGAGATCGTGTCCGTCCCGATGGCCGATGGGGGGGATGGAACGATGAACGCTCTGGTTGCATCGACCGGCGGGGAAATCCGTTCGGTGACGGTTTCGGACCCATTGGGGCGACCCGTGGAAGCGGCGTTTGGCCTGTTGGGAGACGGACGCACAGCTGTGGTGGAGATGGCACAGGCATCCGGCCTGTGGCGGCTGTCTCCGGTCGAGCGAAACCCTCTGTTGACCTCGACGCGCGGGACAGGCGAGCTGATCGCGACGGCCTTACGGGCCGGGGCATCGACGGTTATTGTCGGGATCGGAGGCAGCGCAACCAATGATGGCGGCGCAGGTATGGCCCAGGCGCTCGGATACCGGTTTCTTGATGCCGACTCCAAAGAAGTTGAAGGGATCGGCGGTGCGCTTTGCCGGATTTCCCGGATTGATGCGAGCGGTGTCATGCCGGAATTGTTTTCTGCACGAATTCGGGTGGCATGTGATGTTGAGAATCCACTGCTCGGCCCGCGAGGCGCGACACGAGTGTATGGCCCTCAAAAAGGAGCGACCGGCGAGATGTTCGACAGACTCGAAGCGGGGCTGGCGAACCTGGCGTATCTCTGGGAAAGCGATCTGGGGATTTCCGTGAAAGACCGTCCTGGCGCGGGCGCAGCGGGTGGGCTGGGGGCGGGACTGGTGGCATTTTGTGGCGCGAAACTGGAACCGGGATTCGATCTCGTCGCAGAAGTATCGGGATTGCGCAAAGCATTAGATGGAGCCGATCTGGTCCTTACCGGCGAGGGGCGCGTGGATGCCTCTACCGCATTTGGAAAGGTCCCGACCGGTGTGGCACGGCTGGTATGTGCGGCAGGGATACCGGTTGTATGCCTGACAGGCGACATTGCCGGAAACTGCGCCAATTTGCATGAGTGCGGGATTACCGCCATTTTCCCGATTGTGCGCGGGCCGGTGACTCTGGAGACCTCTATGAACGAGGCGGCAAGATCGATTGCGCTATCGACGGAACAGGTAATTCGGCTCTGGATGAGGAGATAGTTTTTGCGATGGAACAGGGAGCTGGGATTGTGAGGCTGGGGAAGAGTCCTCACCCCCCGGCCCCCCTCTCCAAGGATGGAGAGAGAGGGGGGGGTAAGGGAGAATGGGGCGAATGGGACTAATGAGACCAATGGGATATCTCAAGGGAGTATTGTTGAGACCGGTGAAGTTGAGTCAGGTAAAGATATGAGAAGCAGAGTTTTATTTGTTGCATTTTTTTGCGTGTTCCCGGTGATTGCGTGGGCCGGGCCGACGTTGGATTTTCGGGCGCAGCGGGACCTGGAAATTCTCCGCAAGACCCTGCGGGAACGGACAGCGCAGGAGTTCAGCGACAGTCTTTCGACGTTCCTGAACCGGTACGGATTTGTGGCGCCGCTGGCCGATATTTACATCGAATGGGCGAGCCAACAAAACACGATCAGGAATGCCGGCACGGTGTATTCGGAAGTGATGAAACGCTGGCCGAAACAGACCGAGGCCGAGAAAGCGCTGTCGGCGTTGAGTGAATTGATCTTATTGTCGGAACACTGGCCGTACCCGGACACACTGGAGACTCTTCGGGCGTACGCTCAGAGCCTGATTGATGGGGAATCGCCGATGCCGGATATTTCGGCGGTCTTATTGATGACAAAGGCATTTCTGGCGCTCGATGAGCCGGGAATGGCGGATGCGTGCATTACCGCCGCACTGGCTCTGCCGGAGAATGGAGACAACACGGATCTGCTTCTGCTGCAAGCGGAATCGTCCCGACTCATGGAGAATACGGAGAAAGCATCGGAGCAGTTTTATGACCTGCTGAATCGGACTTTGTCATCCCGTCAGAAACAGGCCGCCGCGTTGGGATTTCTTCGGTGCGCCCAGAGAACCGATGAGCGCTATGAGACCATCCGAAAGAAGCTGATCGAAGCGGACCCGGATGGATTGACACCGCAGGCGTTTCGATAGTGGAAGAGAAAATGGGATGGATGGGACCAAGATGACGAATGGGGAGGAGGAAACAGCATCCCCGGCGGCAAGACACCCGAAACGGATATCCGGCGCCCCTCCCGACAGGCAGGGACGCCTGGGTTACCGACAGGCAGGGACGCCTGACCTACTGGGGAAAATGGTGGGACAGGCCTCCGTGCCTGTCGGCAAGGAATCCAGCGTGACATAAGCCATATAGCTACTCATGGAAGAATGCCTGCCGGCGGTGGCGCTGCGGCTTCCGGCTATCAGGATTCGATCACCGACAACTACACCGCTGAGCGAGCTGAGCATAGGATAGAAGCCCGCGTTCCGACTGTGCCAGGAGACCGTTCGCGTCTCGGCACCGGTCCGTGCCTCATAGATTTGCGCGCGTCCCGGTCGGTCGCCGCCATCCAGTAAAATAATCCGGTCACCGGCCGTTACCAGCGACATTCGCCCGCGTATGCCCTGAAAACTACCCAGGTAAGATACCTGTCTCGATTTCCGAAGGGCGACCGCAAGTAAATCGAACTTTCCGGACTGTTCTCTACGGTTGATAATCAAACACCGATTTCCCGAAATAGCCGCCGATTCCGGTCGGATTCCCCTGGGTAACGGAACAACGCGATTCCATTCACAAAGCCGACCATCCTGCTGAATTCGAGCGGCATAAATAGCCGAATGAACCTCCTGTTCCCGAATGATGGCCAATAAATGCCCGCCTTCTACCCAGATGGGAGAAGGAGTCCTTGAGGATTTCGGCAACGGGGAAATCTGCCATCGTCCGATAATTCCCTTTGTATCCAGCGGAGCGACAAAAAGTTGTGGACCTTTTAACTGCGACGGCGGAACCAAAAAGAAAATTGCTTCCTCCCCAACGGCCAGCTGGACATCATCACAATGAATGGGGGTCACACCGACACGATGCAAAGTCTGAAACCGCCCACCCAGAATATCGGAGCGGTAAATTGCCCCTTTTTCATCCAGGATATAGACCGCCCGGTCTCGAAGAAATGCTATACCCGTCATTCCAGAGGGATTCGAGGGTTCCGGTCGAGTTACGGCCGGCGCGGGACTCTCTGTCGGCTCATAAACAGGGGATGTCTCTTGTAACGGTTCCTTATTCGGGGTCTCTTCCGTCTTCGGAAAAGTAGTCGTTTTCTCTACACATTCCGGTACCATTCCGGGATCAGGGACAGGGGGGTCATCACGCGGAACCTGTACGAGCCGCCTGGCGTAAGACTTTCTTTTTCTGCGACATGCTAGAAGAAACAGAAGCCAGAACAGTCCCAGCCATCCCAAACCACTGCCGAGAAGCATGGGTTTCCACGGGATGCGTTCCTTTTTCCAGACAACTTGCGGGGGCGGAATTGAGGAACAAAGAAGGGGAGCGGAGCCGAGTGCAACGGGGTCAACCCCCTCTTTATGTCCCCCGATTTTGGGGGAAAGGTCTTCGGAGTTATCCACCCCTGTATCTCGCCCATCAACAGGATCAGGACGATATGCGGTATCGGGGGAGGAGTTTTTGTGTTTATTTGCAGGCGTCGAGGCGGTCTGTTCAGCGCTGCCAATGTCGCTTCCGCCTCCGGGAGCGGCGTCCGACCCCGAGTCTTCGCTCAGCTCAGGTTGATTTGCCTGTCCCGGCTGCTCCTTTTCCCTCTCCCCTTGCGAGAGGGTTGGGGTGAGGGAGGGTTGTTCGTGATCGACAGCCTTAACAGCGCCAGGACGATATCCAGACATGGGGGATACATTGGCAGATCCTGCGCCGGTCCCTTCAGCGCTGCCCCCGATTCCGCTGCCGCTTTCCTGAGTAGATGGAGATATTCCCTTTTCTGTCACCCCGTCTTCTCCATTCTCTCCCCCGGAGAGGGAGGGTTGTTCAACAGCGCCAGGACAATCTCCAGACATGGGAGATACATTGGCAGATCCTGCGCCGGCGCCTTCAGCATTTCCCCCGATTCCGCTGCCGCTTTCCTCGGCAGATGGAGATGTTCCTTTTTCTGTCACCCCATCTTGTTCCTTCTCTCCCCCGGAGAGGGTTGGGGTAAGAGCATTCGAACTGGGCATAGAACCGGAATGAGCGCCTGCATTCGGACTGGTGTTGGCATTGGGTGTATGATCGGATATAGAAGAATCGGATTCAGCAGCCACCTGCTCGCCATCGCCTGTTTCTTCTCCAGGATCGGATAACGGTTCGGGTTGAGATTCGTTGGAACTCCTGTCCTCAGACTCCGTTGGAATCTCCGAACCTGCCCCCTTTCCCTCCGGGAGAGGGCTGGGGGTGAGGGGCTGATCCGGTGCACTGACAGGATTCGGTAACTGCGTATCCTGCGGGGAAGGCTGCTGTGTATTCGCAATAGTTTGGGATGAGTTTTGATTTTCCGGCAACGGATTCTCGGGCCGGCGGGTTTTAGGGATATCTGATTCATTCATCCCGCTGTCGTCATCCTCCGTACTCGGCTTTGCGGTTTGGAGCATTCCCTCGTCCTCCCGGTTCCCGCTGAGTCCCGAATCCGATTTGCCGCCGCCCGCTTTTCCTTTTTCCGGGAAAAGGTAGTGAACGCGAACCTCTCCTACCTTTGCAGGCGATCCTTTTGGAAACTCGATACTATACTCGAAATACCGACCCTGTCGGGCAATTTCGAGCGGGCTTCCGGTTACTTTGACGGACCAGGGACTATAAGGCGCTCCCCGGTCCGGGCTTGTGCGATAACGGATAGCCGGACGGTTCTGTTCGTCGCCCTCCGTGGCCCAGGACAGAACCAGAATATGCGCGTTGCTTTCCAGATCCACCTCGCCGTGGAAGAACAAAGGCTGATTCTTCCGGATATTCCGGTCCGGTGAAGAAGCGGAATCGACAGGGGGGTTGTCCGGTTCGGACCAGGAAACCTGCCGACCGCCACCCAGGAATTCGCCCGTGCTTTGAACAAGGCGGTTTGATTCATCGAATCCCTCCATACGGAGATGCCCGTCATCCAACAACTCCAGACCGGTGATTTGTTCTATCGGCAACCGGCCCGTGCCGGTCCACTGAGGAGACGGATGTTCGATATCGGCATAAAACAGGGTAGGGCGGCCTGAATGCTCTCCCAGCATCCAGACCGCCCCATGAGAGAAAATGAACACGCCCTCCTCGAACCCTGAGGGTGGACTTCCCCAATCAGCCCATTGCATGTGTACCGTGCCCAACGGTCGCTCCATGCGCCATATCCGCCGATGTCCACGGCGGTCTTTTCCGATCGCAAACAGCCAACCTGGAGTTTCCTGATACCGGATGGACCCCGGATCGGCATCCGGTGGAGTTTCCAGTTTCACCGACCCCGGGTCTTGCGTTTCCGGGAGGTCAGTTCCTGTATATCCGATTCCGGCATCACCCCATCCGGCCCGGAAATCGGCTACGCGGACCAGCGAGGGCTGACCGTTCACAGGAGCCGCAAGACCCAGGACCGCGATCAACACGGCCATTAACCTTCCAAGCTTCAAGACCATACAGCCCTCGTCACATACCGCGAGGAAAAACGGGAGATCTAATGCCCGTGCCGCATGGCTTATCAATCCGTGTGCCAAGGAATAATGAATGAATGGACGGATTATTATCCCACTGTATTTATTTCATTTAATTGGGATAAATTAAGTATGATTATTAGGGATTTTTTTGAGCAGAAATTGCTCAATGGGAAGCAGATACCCCCTCTCCCATTGGGAGCAGGAGTGAGGCGATTATGCCAGGTGAATCTTCAATTTCTTGCCCAAGGCAAGAGCGGCGCTCTGCAGCGTGAGAAGAGTTACCGATGCATTGTCCGGGTCGAGAAGACGATCCAGTGAAGAGCGGCTTGTCCGCATCATTCGCGCCAGTGCGCTCTTCGATAAATTACACTCTGCCATTTCCCTTTCGATCTGGTACGCGATAACACGCTTAATGGCCGTAGCCTCTGACTCTGCCAGGAGACCTTCCTCTTCCAGGAAATCGTCGAAACGGCTGCCGATATGCTTATTCTTCATCATCCTGCCTCCTGGTATTGCTTGAGCCGGGCACGGGCTGTGCCAATCTCCTTCCGGGGAATCCTGTTCGTTTTCTTGATAAATCCATGAAGTAAAATCATATTAGGGCCGTCAATGGTGAACAAAATACGTGCAATTCCGTCCGGAACCTTGCTTCGGGCTTCCCAAACATCCGGCTCCAGTTTCGCCACCATCGGCATCCCAAGCGGCCAACCGAATTGCGCTGTTTTGATATCCTCACCAATCATCTTCTTATGAGATGCAGGAAGGGATTTTCAACCATTCCCGCACAGGTTCCGTTCCTGAGTCCGTTCGGAAAAACGCGACACTGAGTCCAATGTCACCGATTCTCATCTCCATGCTCAATGTACCACAATTGGTACACCCGGTCAATGGCAGAATTCATCTATCTTATGACCGGCATTCCGTACAACGACACCGAAGACAGACGCGATCTGTAAGCCCAGGTCACTTGTCCTCAGCAGCCAGATACGGCAGCATCACACCGACCCCCATCACCAGCGCCATCCAGGCCGAGGTCCGCATCTGGAAAAACATAGGCGCGAAGAACTGGGCAGTGAGAAAGGCAATGAAACTGAGCAGCAACCCCTGATTTACCCACCGCAGAAACGAATCGGGCGAGGTGTTCCGCTGCCCCATCAGGCAGTGCAGATAGCTCAAAATCAGCCACAGATACACCAGCAGCCCAAACAACCCCAATTTCACGGTCACCCACAAAAAGGTGTTATGCACGCCGAGCAGATTGGTCCGGGGCAAGTAGACGAGCATTTCCAGAATCCCGCCCAGGCCGATCCCAAGCCATGGATGCGCCTTGATACTCAGCAGCGCATTCTTCCACTCGACAAGTCGATAATGCGCGCTGCTTTCCCTGGTCGGATGAAAAATGGACCAGACGCTCTGCCCCACCGCATACCAGGAATTTGTGACGGTAATCACGCCAAGCAGAAGAACAAGAGCCAACGTACCAAACACTACAAACCGCACCCGCCGCCTGCCGCTCTCCAGAAGAAACAGGCATCCCAGCGCAACGGCGAAACCGACATAATAGGCTCGCTTGTACGTATTCAGCAGCGTGAGAAGCACCATGGGCCAGAACACCAGCCACATTCCCCGGCGGATTCCCTCCGGCTTTCGGATGAGCAGGAGAAGCACAAACAGAAGATAGGTAACGAAATTCAGGCCGTCGCCCCACTCGGTAAAAATGGCGGTGATCCGCCATTTGATCTGCAATCCCGCGCCCTGGAAATACAGGTACATGCCCTCCGCGCTTTTCAGAATCACAGCCGAACCGAAAATCCACAGAAGCAATTTCAACCGTTCTCGCGTTGTGATGATATTCACGGTCAGGAAAAATACGATGTAGAAATGCAGAATCCGCCGGGGTTCAAATATCCGGTTCGCTTCGCCGGTCAGGCGAACACAGGTGATATATCCCACGACACACGCCAAGCCGAAAGCCAACAGAGGAATATCCAGGCTCGTGCGAACAAACCGCGCCCGCGAAGAGAAAATTGTCGCGGCAAGGAGCAGAAGCAGAAAGACCTCAAATGGGTTGATGAACAGGCCGGGAAGAGAGAGTTTGTACAGCGTCGGGTAGAGTTTTTCCGTCAGGAGAAGAATATCCTCGGTGATCAGAACCTCAGAGGCAATGAACAGACAAAAGGCCAGATCCAGGCGGGAGAGGAAGACGGCAGCCCCAGCGATACCCGCGAAGACGGCCGCTGTGGACCACGGCGGTTTGGCGATGCTGATGATGGTTAATGCCGCAACAAGCACCAATCCGATGACAAGAATAACCCGCTCGGAACTCGGCATTCGGCTCAGAATCGCCGTATTCATGATGCCCCCTCGGAAGTGAGAATCGACTGAAAGATCTTGCTTGTCTGTTCCATCCATAGCTTCATCACAACGGCTTTGCGGACGGGGTCTTTCCATTCATCATTTGCCAGACGAAGCAGTTCCTTTTCCTCAACCGGAGGCCGAACAAAGCTCGCCATTTTCTCAGCGGGTAGTCCGGCTTTGATCAAGTTTCGCCATGCCGCGCGAAGAAAATCGTGCTGGTCCAGAATTACCGCGCCGACGAGATCATCCAGGATCGTCCATCGCTGCCCGCCCAGTTCGTGATTGTAGTTCAAAGCGGATTCCAGAGAGTACGGGGACGCGACCGACCGCTCGGCGATTTGGGGTTCCGCGTAAACAGAGGGAAGTACCGGCAGCCGGTCGAGCGATTCATTCACAGGCCCGCCCGGGTCACCCGGACGAAGCACCCAGAGTCGTTGCCCCTCCGGGCGGAGCAGGAATCGGACGAATTGCCGCGCCAGTTCCGGTTCCGGCGCTCCTTTCAGAATACCAAGCGCGTCCGGGTTCATCACCGACACCCCTTTGGGAACAACGAAACGGGTGGAGCCGGGCTGCCCCTGGCGCATCTGCGCAGCGGCGTAGAAATCAATCAGCAGTCCGTATGCGGCCTCGCCGGAGACCACATCTTTGCCGATTTGGGATGAATAGCGTGTGAGATACCGGCTGTTCCCCGCCAGTTTCATAATAGTTGCCCAACCGTCTTCCCATCCCAATGCCTGAAGGATGATTTCAAAGATCATGTGGGCCACGCCCCCGCTGCGCGGGTCCGGTGTTGCCACCCAGCCGTACACGGCCGGGTCGGCGAGGTCCGTCCATGTTTTGACATCCGGCAGACCGCATCGCTGAACCACGGCATCGTTAATCAGAATCCCGAAAGTGGATAAAGCCACACCGAACCACAATCCGTCCGGATCACGCAATGGAATCCCCGCGATGGAATCCGGCAAATCTTCGGCAATGTCCGGCGGCAGCTCACAGGGCTGCAACAACCCAAGCGAACCGAGCCGCAGGTACGGGTCGATTCCACCACCGAAAAAAAGATCCACGTCGATCCCCTCGGGTGTTTGCTCAAACTGGGAAAGTACAAACCGCAGACAGCGCGAGGTCCCGCCCTGGTCCAGCCAATCGACTGTCACCGTCTCGCCGTACCCGGCCTGATACCATCGGCTGAATGCCGCGCCGAGTTCCCGTTTAACATGGAGGTTGTGCGGCGACACGATGGCCAACTTGCGGGACCCGTTGCTTTGCTGCTCCGCCGCCGGTTCCCCAGAACAGCCGGAGAGCGCCGACAGGCACACGACCGGCACAAAAAACGCAACGGAAAAACACCTTCGCGACATCATCATGGGGGCAATTGTAGCTTGAAGGTATGGGAAGGAATAGAGGAGGGAATTGAGAATTAAAAGTCAAGAGCAAGAATTGAAGAACGGAAAGAGATGAGGTCCTACGCATGGCAGTCGACAATGCAGCGGCGGGGCCGTTGTTGCTGCTGGACAACACTGCCGGTTGGGGAATAAGAGGCCGTCTCTTCTTTTCCACCAATCAGTGTTCGGACTTCATCATTGAGAAGGCGCAGAGAGCGCCGTACAAGCAATTCATTCATAATGTTTTCCTTACGCACCGCAAGGACCAGGTCCCGCAGTCGCCCCCCGACATAGGACAGCCGCTCCGCATCCTCATGCGGAAGCGCGTGAGAAATCATCTTCAAAGTGATTCTGGACGATGCGGTTCCCAGATACTCCGCCCATCGGTTCATTTCTTCCTGGCGCTGCTCTTCGAGAGACTGGATTTTTCGCACGAGTTCGCTGATTTCCTCGGTGACACTCTGCAGGGCATTCATCGCCCCGGTTGCCAGAAAAGGACGTTCCTCCTTCTTTTTGGCGAGCAGATTCTCATGCAGCGGTATTTCCTCATCCAGAATCGAAATCAACAAATCCAGGTTCGGTCGCGTTCGATTGTGAGAAAAGGACGAAGAATCTTTCGAGGCCCGTTCTTTGAGGGGTTCCGTTCGGGGTTCTGTTCTCTGGGAATTGAAGAATGGGCTGTAGCTCTTATAGACCGATAATTCATTCATCGACGTTCCACCTTGTCCAACGGAATGACCGGTTTTGTGAAGTCCATAAAGGGATTCCGTTCCGGCATTGGAATGAACTCAGGTCCCCGCTTGAGAGGAATGGCTCCGGCAACGGGGTCTTTCTTTTTGTTCAGCGGAATGAACTGGGAAACATCCGGCTGCTCCGTTTTGTTCGGAAGACTGAGAAACTGCGCCTTCTTGTCATCCATCTGTTTGAGGACACTTTCGGAGGTGTGCAGATTGTCCTGGATTTCCTTGAGTTGTTCGTAGACCAGATCGGCGATGCCGAATCCGCCCTGTCCCGCGAGGTCTTTCGCAAGCGCGTCATCGGCCATCTCCTGGTACATTTCGGTGGCGTGGGTCGGTTCCAGGAATCCATCCTGGGGGACGGTATTGCGCATTTCCTTAATGAGTTGGCGAACCAGGATGCCCTTGAAATCACCGGCGATTTCGCGCATTTGTTTTTCGTTCATCTTGCCGAAAGATTTCTCGGTGAGACTCCGGAGGCGTTTGATCTCGCTGTCCGTTCGCCCGCTGTCCACCATGGCGGAGGCTTGCGGGTAACTGCTTCCCAGAAGAAGATCATCCGACATGTTCTCTTTCCTCGAATCCGGTTTGGCGGAGGGATGGTGACCTCCTTGTCTATACATCCCGCCGACGCGATGAGCTTATGCCATCAATAACCCCCAAGGGGATGATTATCACAGAATAATCAGCTCGGCGTGTAACGCGCCTGCTTCTTTCAAACTCTGAAAGATGGAAATCAGGTCCCGTGTGGTCACATGGAGAAGATTCAATCCTTCCACCAGCTGTTCCACCGTGGCTCCCTCGACCAGATGGAGTCCGCCCCTGCCCGGCTCGACTGTCAGCTCCTGTTGGGGGATGACGACGGTTTCGGCGCTGGCGGAGAGCGGACTGGGCTGCGAAACCTCGGTTGTGCTCGTGACGGTGATTGTCAGCGACCCGTGGGCAATGGCGACTTCATCCAGTCGGATGTTCTGCCCGGCCACCACGGTGCCGGTGCGGGAGTTGATGACCACGCGGGCCGGGATGTCGGTAGCCACTTCAAGATCCCCCAGCACCGCCAGCAGATCGACCTCATTGTCGAATTCAAAATCCATCAGTTTTGTGACATCCACCTCAACAACCCCTTCATTGACGGCCAGCGCGGCTGGAGTGCCGAGCGCGCCGTTGATGGCATCCTTGATATTCATCGCCGTCTTGGCATCGGGATATTGGAGAATGAGGCGCAGGAACCCTTCCTGTAAAATGTCGGTAACCACTTCCTGGCCGACGACCGTGCCGCCGTTGGGAACCCGCCCGGCAGTGGGATGATTGGTTTTGACCAGATCGCCCTGGGTGGTTCCAACTTTAAATCCGCCGGTCAGGACCGTACCGCGTGCGATGGCGTGAATCTGATTGTCTGTACCACGAAGAGCGGCGAACAGCAGCGTGCCGCCTTCCAGGTTTTCTGCGCCGTTCAAGCTGGAGACCACAACGTCAATCGGTGTTCCTTCCCGGGCATAGGGAGGAAGCTCGGCGCTGACCATGACAAATGCAACGTTTTTCGGGTCGATTCCTGCGGCGGTGACCCGCATATCCATCTGATTGAGCATATTGGCGATCATCTGGGCGGTGGCGGCCCCGCTGCCGTCCCCGGTTCCATCCAGGCCCACAACCAGGCCGTATCCGACCAGCTGGTTATTCTGAACACCGTCCACCCGTGTAATGTCTTTGATTCTGGTGACGGACGCTGCCGGCGCCAAAATCGCCGTGAGGAGAATCAGAAGAATCGCAAGAACCGGCGCCTGTCGTCTCATGAGTATGCTCCTCAGAAGAACAAGGTTAATGCCCGTGTAAACAGTCCCGGATTCGCCATACCGGTAATCGGGCCGCCGCCTTCGTAGCTGATCTGGGCATCTGCGATATTGGTTGACAGCACCGTGTTATCCGCCGTGACATCATTCGGACGGACACTACCGGAAAGCACGATGCTCTTGGTTTCTTTGCCGATATTGATGGTCTTGCGGGCCTCAACCAGGAAATTGCCGTTGTCGTCAATCATGACGATTTTAGCGGCTACGCGCGCAGTAAATGTATCGCTGCGTTCCAGGTCGGTCTCGCCTTTGAAATCGTTCTGGCCGTCGAAAACAAATTCAGGATAGTCGATGGCCGTCTTATCGCTCTTCTTATGGCCGAATAGACTCCCGGCGATCTTCTCCTGGAGAAACGACGAGATTTTGCCGGACATGGTCGTTTTCCGTTTCGTTTCGGCGTCCGCTACTTCGGTTGCGCGATTACTTTCTGTAATGATGATTGTGAGAATATCCCCGACCTTATCCGCATTTCCGGCGACATAGAATCCGTTGACCGGAGACTTGCTGTTCCAGAGGCTCTTGGCGGAAGCCGGGACGGCACAAAAAGCGGTGCACAGGCAAAGAACAGTCAACAGGATTCCCAATATCTTTCCTGCCCCCCTGCTCCCTCGCAACCCGCCCGCTGCGCAGTGTCCTTCACCCCAATCCTTTCCGGGAGGAAGAGGGAGGTTCTCTGTATGGTTTGAAAGGTTCTCAGGATTCATCATATTTCTCCCTTTTGTGGAGTGTCTGTCCACAGGCTGGAAGCCTGTGCCACCCTGTTTTTCCTGTCCTTCCGGCAGAGGGTAGAGGTAAGGGTCTGCCTGCACTAGATCATCTCCACGGTGTTTGCATCCACTACCCTGGCCTGGACGATCTTGTTGTTGAACAAGTTCCTGACGCGAATGATATCGCCGATGTTTGCATTCTGTTCCGTTTTCCCCCGGATATTCATTCGGAGGTTCCCGTTTTGAACGACCACGCTGACCACCTGGCCTCGTGGAATCAAGTACGTGCGAGCAAACAGGTCACGTGTGACCGTGATACCGGGATTGACGGTACGCCCCAGTTTTCTGCCGACCAGTTCGCGCGGGTCGCTGATCGTGTATTCATCTTCACGTTCCGACCGAACGTAGCGGGTTTGCACATCTACATCCTGGAGGGTGACCATGGACCCCGCTGGTTTGTTGTTACGGAACACAAACACATTCCGCCGATGGGCGATTTCCACGATCAGCGTCCGGTGCATGTATTCGTTGTCGTTGAGCAGGATGGTGAGATCATACTGGACCGTGCCGTACCGCTGCGGGGAAGTCCGGTAGACCTGAATGCGAACATCGCCGGGCGGCAGGCGGAGATCATTGGGGAGTGAGAGAACCCGAACACTCAGTTCCTTCGGGTCCCAATTGAATTCCTGCATGATATCCCGCATGATTCGCTCGGCAAGCGTGTCTGCGCTCACAGTCTGGCCCAAACCGAATATCTTGAAGTTCCGAGGCCCGTCGAAACTGATCCGCCGGAACTCATCAAATCCATTCTGCCTGGCTGCCGCGATGATTCGTGAGGAAGTGCAAATCAGAGATTCGCCCGGATTGGGAACCTTCGTGACCGGAACAGCTCGCAAAGCCTGACGCTCTTCTTCCGAGCCGCCGGTGATCGACTGCGCCAGGTCACCCACTGTGACGACTTGCATAGTAGCTTGGGCGATAACGCAGGAGGCCGGCAGTTCGATTACAATTCGTTCGGGCTGGTCAAGCGCCCAGACCCCTGTCGCCCGGAGGACCAGAAGTGCGCTCACCAGGAACGTGATCGCGATTCGTTCCAGTTGTGCCTGCTGCCAGTCTTTGCGTCCTCTCATGGTTCCTCTCCCGGCTTACGATCCTTATTGAGCCAGATTCACGGCAGTTTGCAACATGCTGTCGGAAGATCGGACAGCCCGTGAATTGACCTCGAACGCGCGCTGAGCAGTGATGAGGTTCACCAGCTCTTCCGCGATGTTGACATTAGAGTTTTCCAGGAATCCCTGGGCGATTTTGCCGGCTCCATCTGTGCCGGGGTCGAGTAATGTCACAGGCCCGGATGCCTGGGTTTCCAGGAATAGATTATTGCCGTCCGCGTGGAGTCCGGCGGGATTGACAAAGGTAGCGAGCTGGATGGTTCCGAGCTCATTGGGTGTTTCGGTGACGCGCCCCTGAATGACCGAAACGATACCCTCCTCGCTGATGTTCAATGCAACAGTGTCATCAGGAAGGGTGATGGGCGGCTGAAGAACATAGCCGTCCGAGGTTACAATTCTGCCTGTCTCGTCCATGCTGAACGCACCGTCACGCGTATAGGCTAATGTGCCGTCGGGGAGTTCAACCTGGAAAAACCCATTTTTGCCCAGGATGGCAAGGTCCAGCGGATTCTCCGTAGATCGATAGGAGCCTTCGGTGAAGATTCTGCGTGTTCCCGCCACGCGGACACCATGGCCGACCTGGATCCCAGCAGGAACCTGGACGCCCGCGGCAACGGATGTCCCCGCCGGACGAATTGTCTGGTACAGCAGGTCCTGGAAATCCACCCGGGTACGTTTGTATCCGAACGTATTCACGTTCGCGAGGTTGTTGGCAATGTTGTCCACTTCGAATGACATGCCGCTCATCCCGGCCGCCGCAGTAAATAACCCTCGAAGCATTGTCGTTCTCCTGTTTTCCCCAGAGTTCGCCTGGGTTGCGGTATCAGCTCACTCGGCCCACGTCGTTGACGGCGCGTTGCACGGTGTCGTCGATCTTTCTCAATACCCTGGAATTGGCCTCAAAGGTGCGCATAGAGTCCATCAAATAGATCATCTCCGTGGTGGGAACCACGTTGGCACGCTCGATGAATCCCTGAGACACACCCAATTGGCGGGGAGGAATGATCTGATCCTCGTGGCCCGGTTCCAGGGCGTAGAGATTATTGCCTGTTTTCTGTAAGAGATCGCGATTAACGAAATCCACAACGCGAATTTGATCTACAACATTCTGGACGGGAACGCCGGTTGCCGGATCGAATCCCATTTCAAACACGTTCCCGTACTTGTCTACAGTGAATTCGTTAGAAGCGATTCGGATCGGTTGGATGTATCCGCCGCCGCCCTGCCCCGCCAGGTAATGCCCTTCCGGCGTGGTCAGGTACCCCTGGGCATCCCGATAGAAACTGCCGTTTCGGGTATACCGCATTCCGTCGGGCGTAAGGATGGTGAAATAGCCGTCTCCAACCATCGCGAGATCGTTCTGATCCCCGGTCTGTTGAAGAACACCGGGAGAATTGTCGGTGTAAACCCAATCGATGCCTGCGCCGGTGCCGATTCGACCGATGGCATGGTTATAGCGGGGTTCCTCAAGGCTTGGAGTAATTCCTGCGTAAGACTGCTCAAGCATGACATCCGGGAACGAGCGGACAATCATCGATTCCCGCTTGAATCCGGGAATGAGGGAGTTTCCGAGATTGTGCGCAAGAACGTCCTGATTTTTCATCTGGACGATCATACCGGAAGCTGCCGAGTATAGCCCTGTAATCATGTCTCGTTATTTCTCCTGCCCTGATAAATGCAATGCGTCACGATTGGATCGAGCAACACCTATGCCAATCCCGCTTGTCGAAACAACCTTTCAGTAACCGTTTGAATCGCAATAACTTGGGTACATAGTGATCGGGCGTGTGGTGTCGGCGGGGAAGAGACAACCCAGGAATTTTTTACCGCCTGTGGTAGGATCTTCCGGGGGGGCGCGAATGTGAACCGATTTTACGTGTTTGGATTCAACGAGAGGCCCATCCTGGGCGAGGGTTGGTATGACCTCGAACGTCTCGGGGACGGACCACCATTTCGGGCCACGTCTGCCAGGGCTACACTGGTTTTGCCGAAATTCGGTCTGCAGGAACTGGCGTTGATTTGTTGCGCACGGACAAAGACAACCGGCCAACCGCTCCAGGTAGACTTGTTCGATCCGCGCGGACAGGTCACCCGAGTGGATATTTGTTCGGAGGCTTGGCACATTCGAAGGTACGTTCCTTCAGCGCCGGGACAGCCGTTGGAATATCTCGAGATACTTGTGAGAAATCCATGGTCGCCGAACCGTCTTCTGGGGTCCTCGGACCGCAGGCTTTTGGGGCTTTTCGTGTCGGCGATCCGGCTTTGTTGCGTGTAGGAATGGGATGGTGGGGAATGGGGCGAACAGGATCAATAGAATCCATGGGAACTCCGAGTCGTCTTAGGTCGGTGTGGATGAGTTTGAGGATGGTTGTCAGGCGTATCGGATGGTTCTTTGCATTTCTCAGTGTGTTGCTGTCGGGATGGGTGGAAGCGGGCGGATTCCTGGTAACGGAATCCGGCGACCCCGTTCATTGGGATACCCATGGCGGGACAATCCATTACCGGGTCGATCAAGGTCCTCTCGGGCCTTTCTCCAACGCGGAAGCGATTGAACTGGTTCGAATGGCTTTTCGGATCTGGCAATCTGTTCCCACATCCACTGTCGCATTCCGTTATGACGGCCTGCTCGAGGACGATGTATCGGACAAGAATGTCGACAAACATCTGCAAATCCCTGACGATGATCTTAATCCCGTGATTCTGGATACGGACGGATTGATTATCGACTTGCTGGAGGGGGACGGCGCACGATATGCCTATTTGGGAATCACCCAGTCGTATGTGGAAACCGGGGGAAAAATCCTCGGAGCGGACATCATCATCAATGGTCTGAACTGTCCATCAGGAGAAGAGGGCAAACAGACGCTTCTCGCCACAATAGTCCACGAGATCGGTCATTTTCTAGGATTGAGCCACAGCCAATTGAACCATCAATTCTGGAACGACGGGGACACGGAAAACGACAGGTATCTTCCAACGATGTTTCCCATTCGTTCGGACGATGACTCCAACCTTGCCGACCTGAATCCGGATGATATCTTTGCCGTGTCCTGGTTATATCCGTCAGACAGTTTTTGGTCCTCAACAGGTGGAATTGCGGGTACAGTGGTCCGCCGGTCCGGGCATCCGGTGCAGGGGGCAAATGTTATCGCACGGAAAATCGATGATCCCTGCATGATGGCTATCAGTTGCGTGTCCGATTTCCTGATTGGGGGAACCGGCGAATTTGAGATTTACGGGCTTCCATACGGGTCGTACACAATCGAGGTCGAGCCGATCGACCCGTTGTTTTACGGGAGCGCAGCGATCGGCCCCTTTGCGGAAAACCGTTACTCGGAATCGTTTGTCAATCCCATCCTGCCGGAGTACTATAACGGACCGCGCGAAAGCGCTGATCCGGCAACAGACGATCCCGAGGATTTCGAGGCGGTTCAAGTGGAACTCGGAGAAAGCGCCGAGGTGGAAATTATTGCGAACGAAGGACCGGCGGGAGTACACGAATGGGCCATTCACCAACCCTGAACGGGGCGGATACCGGCTGTTCGGCAGGAAGAAAGTAAACCGCCGGGAGGTTGTAATATGGAAATCAATGTGACAAACCGGGGCGGAGAAATCACGCCCGACTTGCAGAAACACCTGGATAAGAAGCTGAGAAAACTGGAGAGAATCTCCAGTGGGATATCGGATATTCACATGGTGATTGTACATGAGCGTCCGGACCGACGAGTGGAAGTATCCGCCCGGGTTTACGGACAGGACCTGTTTGCCGAGGAACGCGGTGAGGATTTACTGACCTGCATTGATGTCGCCCTGGAAAAACTGGTCAAGCAGGTCAAAAAACGGAAGGGGAGGGTCAAGGACCATACGCCTCACCCACATTGATGGCCATAATGAACCACCAACCATACAACAAGGGAGCTACGCGCGATGCCACACCCACTCGACCTTATCAAAGAAAACGCAAGAGCAAATCGGCAGCGCATTGTTCTGCCGGAGACGGAAGATCCTCGGACCATCCAGGCGGCGGCAACGGCGCTGCGTGAACAGACAGCCGAGATCATCCTGATCGGGAATCCCGACGCAATCCGGGCGCTTGCTGAGAAAGAAAACGTTTCGATTGAGGGAGCCAATCTGTGGGATCCGGCCTCCAATCCCGACCGGGAGCAATGGATCGAGGCTCTCTATGAGAAACGGAAACACAAGGGCATGACCAGGGAGGAAGCGGCGGAATTGATGAAAGACCCGCTTTACCTGGGTGCGATGATGGTCAACCAGGGAGGGGCGGACGGCATGGTGGCGGGGGCAATCACCGCGACCAGCAAGGTTGTTCGAACAAGCCTTCATGTCATCGGATCGAAAAAGGGAATCAAGACGGTTTCCTCCTGTTTTATGATGGTTCTTCCGAACAGCCCGTTTGGAATCAACAGTACGTTGATGTACGGCGATTGCGGCGTGGTTCCCGATCCGACAGCGGAGCAGCTGGCGGATATTGCCATTGCCACGGCGGGATCCACGGTCGCGCTGCTTCGCGGGGAACCCATCGTCGCCATGTTGTCGTTCTCTACATACGGAAGCGCGGAGCATCCCCGGGTCGACAAAGTTCGGCAGGCGTTGCGAATCGCGCGGGAAATGGATCCCCAGCTGAAGATCGACGGGGAGCTCCAGGGCGATGCGGCCCTCATCCCCGAAGTCGCAAAGCGCAAGTGCCCGAACAGCATCGTCGCGGGCAAAGCCAATACACTCATTTTCCCGGACCTGGATTCGGGAAATATCGCCTACAAGCTAACGGAGCGTCTCGCACACGCGGAGGCCTATGGACCGCTTCTCCAGGGATTTGCCAAGCCGGTCAACGATCTTTCGCGCGGATGTTCCGCCCGGGATATCGCCAATGTCATCGCCATCACGGCCGCGCAAGCCCAGGCGGTGTAATCCCCGCATGGGAAATTCGCGGGAACAACGGAATTCAGTTGCAGCAAGAAGGAGTAGATCAACATCATGACTGTCAGAAACCTTGGGATCATCGGCGGCGGAACAATGGGCGGCGGTATCGCCGAGGTCGCCGCCAAGAGCGCCATCAATGTCGTCATCCAGGAACCGACCGTAGCGCTCGGTGAACGGGCCATTCGCGGCATTGCGGCGTCCCTGGATGAAGCGATCGCGAAATGGGCGATCACCGAAAGCGAGAAACGGGCCATCCTGTCCCGCATCAAAACCACCGACTCGTACAAAGGATTTGAAAAGGTGGATTTTGTGATTGAGGCCATTGTAGAGAGTACCGAGAAAAAGGCTAAAGTGTTTCGTGAGGTCAGCCAGGTGTGCCCCCCGGAGGCCGTGATTGCCACAAACACCTCGACCATCTCGATCACTTATCTGGGCGCTCAAAGCGGAAGACCGAAACAGTTCCTGGGGATGCACTTTCAGCCGCCCGTACCGAAAAAACCATTGGTGGAACTGGTTCGCGGGCTGGAAACCAGCGACGAAACCCTCCAGAGGGCACGCCAGCTGGCCGAGGTCATGGGGAAAACGGCCATAGAGGTTTACGAATGGCCCGGATATGCCACCACACGCATCATTATTCCTCTCATTAACGAAGCCATGTACGTGGTCATGGAAAACGTGGCCAGCGCCGCAGATGTCGATATCGCCATGAGCAAAGGCTGCGGGATGCAGAAGGGACCGTTGCACCTGGCGGATGAGATGGGTCTCGATGCGGTTCTTGCGCAATCCGAGCATCTGTTCCGTGAACTGGGCGATCTGAAATACCGTCCATGCCCTCTGCTCAAGAAAATGGTTCGTGCCGGGCATCTGGGTGTAAAGACCGGTCGCGGATTCTTTACCTACAACCATGAAAATAAGAGAGAATAGGAGATCGTTGTTATGAAAGTTTTCGTCTTGAATTGCGGTAGTTCATCGGTGAAATATCAGTTGATCGACACCGATTTGGAGAAAATGGAAAAACAGCAGGAAGTTGTGCTGGCACGGGGATCCGTTGAGAAAATCGGCCTGGTTCCTTCGAGTTCCTCTTACCAGGTTGTGCAAGAGAATCCTCTTTTTCTTCCACAAAGGCAAAGTAAACTCCCACCACCTGAAAAAGAAACGGTCGAGATTGTGGACCATATCGCGGCCATCCGCCATGCAATCAAGTGCCTGACGAATGAGAAAACCGGTGTTATGCGGGATGCTGCCGAGATCCAGGCTGTGGGACACCGGATGGTCCATGGAGGCGAGAAGTTCAAGAAATCCCACGTGATCGACAAGGAAGTTCTGAGGAACATCCAGGAATGCGTGGAATTCGCCCCGCTCCATAATCCGCACAATCTTCGCGGTTATTACGCCACTTATGACTTGTTTCCGAATATCCCGCAGGTGGCGGTGTTTGATACGGCTTTCCACCAGACTATGCCGCCTTATGCCTATCTGTACGGTCTGCCGTATGCCATCTATCAAAAACACGGTATCCGCCGGTATGGGTTTCACGGCTCTTCGCACCGATATGTCACCTATCGGGTGGGGCAGCTGTGCGGGGTAAACCCGGACCAGCTGCGAATTATTACTGTCCATCTGGGAAACGGGTGCAGTATGACCGCAGTCGACCACGGAAAATCCATTGATACCACGATGGGATTCACCCCGCTGGAAGGACTCCTGATGGGGACCCGCACCGGGGACCTGGATGCCTCGGTTCCCCTGACGCTGATGGTCAAAGAAGAAATCTCCGTCGCCGAAGTCAACGCGATGATGAACAAACACAGCGGGCTGTATGGAATCTCGGGGGTTTCCAACGATATGCGCGAGGTTATCATGGCTGCCACGGAGCAGAAGCGGGATCGTGCCAAGATCGCCATCGACATGTTCTGCTATCGGATCACAAAGTATGTCGGTGCATACACGGCGGCTATGGGCGGATTGGATCATGTCGTATTCACAGGCGGGATCGGCGAAAACTCGCCCCTGATTCGCGAGCTTTCCATGAGGAATCTCGAATTCCTGGGAATTGAAGTCGATTCGCAATTGAACAAAATGGAAAATATGGTCGAGGGAAAGATTTCGAAAGGCAAAGTGGGGGTGTGGGTGGTTCCGACCAACGAAGAACTCGTGATCGCCCGGGACACCATTCGCGCTATCCAGGGCGTGAATTGTTCTTGATTTTGTTGAAAAAAAGGCGGCCGCTGCCGCACTCCAGGGAAACTCGGACAGACCGGGAAGGCGAGATTTCGGCTTCCCGGTTGTTCGACAACGATTTTCGGAATCATGCGAAAATGGCGTGTATTGCCCACAAACCCAAATTCGTCATGGTTTGGTTTGGGAGAGGGCTGCGGACACGGAAAATAGTGTCGTAATGACCACTCACATCATTGAAATCAACTACTTGCGAACATTGATGGCGAATTTGGGCTAACGTCGGCTGGAAAACAAAGGCTCCAGGATTTCGCGAGCGATTGCTCCTTCCCGCATAATCTTCCAGCGACCTTTCTCCTTTCCGATCACCGTGGACGGGCGGGGAACTTCGGGAAACGGTCCTCCATCGACAATCCAATCCACCTCGCCAAGCATCTCTTCGCTCAGGTCTTCAACGCGGAGAACCTCGGGCTGGCCGCTCCGGTTTGCGCTGGTTGCCACCAGCGGAATGTTCATCTCCCGAAGTATAGTCTGGAGCCATTCGTGATCCGGGGCACGCAGCCCGATTGAATTTCCTGGACCACTAAGCCCCTCCGCCAGAGGCAACTCGGTTGCCGCAACAACCGTCAATGGTCCCGGCCACCAGCGACTTAAGATGTCTCGCAAGACCTCATCTTCCTGCACTCCATAGTCCGCCGGATGCTTTTCTGCCGCTACCAGCAACGCTAACGGCTGGCTGAGGGGCCGCTGCTTGATCCGAAAAACCCGACGAATGGCATCGGGCCGATCCCACCGGCATCCGATACCATACACCGTATCTGTCGGAAAGATCGCCACGCCCCCGTTGTTCAATACCTCTTTACACCGGCACAGGCATTCTGCGTCCGATTCCGCTGAGATCCCAAGTTGAGTCCATTTTCCCACAGGCTGGAAGCCTGTACCACCGATGTTCTTGCCGGACCCTGGATTCCGGCCTTCGCCGAAATGACGGCAAGTGACTCCCTCTCCCTTCGGGAGAGAGTCGGGGTGAGAGAACGGAGGGCCGGGGGCGGGGTTTTTATGCATAGCTGTGCAGGCCGCTCAACACATAATTGACCCCCAGCCAGGTAAACATCAGTGCCCAGAATCCTGCGACGGAAACCCAAACATTGCCCGCCGTGCGCCACTTGGCATTGATGTGCTGATGCAGGAAAAGTCCGTACACCAACCAGGTAATCAACGCCCAGCTTTCCTTGGGGTCCCACCCCCAGTATCGCCCCCAAGCCTTGTTGGCCCAAATCGCGCCGGTGATGATTCCCAGGGTCAGAAACGGATAACACATCGCCACGCACCGATAAATGAGGTTGTACATGACCGAATTGTCTGGAATCATGTCGGCCAGACAATATCGGAATAGAAACTCGACTCCCGCATATATCACGACGCACAGCAAGGCTGCAAAAAACCAGTTGAATCCCTTTGTGGAACCTTCTCCAAATGATTTCATCAGCACGTGCAGGCTCACCGCCGCAACCATGCCGATTGAGACCGACAGAAAGAGCCTGCCCGGAACGCGGTTCTTTCCCTGTTCATGTGAAAGGTAGAGAAGCGCGATCACATACCCCACCAAAGCAAATCCATACCCGACGGTGTAGCTCATCACATGAATTTGCAGCCAATAGCTCTGAAGGGCCGGAATCAGCGGTTGGGGGACCGGTGTGCCGACCGATGAGGCGTATCCATTCCCCAGCACCGCCAGGATAGCCACGATACCCCCCGCAAACTTGTAGCCGGTCGTGTATTCAAAAAACAGGTATCCCGCCACCATACACCACACCAGGAACACGGTCATTTCATCCAGATAGACATACGGCGGCTGCCCGGAATATACCCACCGCCAGACCCAATTCACCGTATGAACCAATAGGCCGAGAGTCAGAATAGTCCGTGCGGCTCTCCATTTTGATCCCTCTTTGGGGATGATCGTCCGCCAGAAGTAGAAAACACAGGCGGCGATGTACAGTACAATCGAGGCCAGCAGCGTATGTGTGTAAAACGAAGTGTCCATTATTTCAGGCGGTCCTTTCTATTTCGCAAGAGAGTAGAGAGTGCGGGCAGATGTGGACACAGCGGACTTTTTCACGCTTCCTTTCGCCGCAAAAACGGTTTGACATAAAAAATCCAGATCACCCCCACCATGAGCAATACACCTCCGACGTAGAAAATCTCATCTCCGGGGTCTCTTTTCACTTCCAGAATCGTATAGGATTCCCGGTCCTTATCCCAATCACTCTGATAGAAAGCATATCCGGAATACCGAAGGGGATCATTCACAATGACCCTCTTTCCGCCCACTACCTTTCCGTCCTTAACAAGATAGATCTGACTATTATAGGACTTCACACGCAGAAACTGCGGCTCGCGACTGTACTGCATAAGGATATCGCGTGCCTGGGTGTCGCCGGGCGGATTGCGGTCGAGATACCTCAGAACCTTCTCCCGGGATGTTCCGTTTCGCTCGATCTGAACACGAATGGCCGGATTACGCCACTTTGCGGGGTGCGTCGCCGGAAGATTGTTCCCATCCGGATGGTAATCCGGGAATACATCCAGCACCGTGATGGTTGCATCATATACCGTCGAGAAAACACGGGTTCCCGGATCGGCTGTGACATGCTGCTCATAGCGACCGTCCGGCCCATAAAGAATCAAGGCGCCGTTGCCGCTGTCGTAATGGTCCAGCCAGAACCGCTCGCACATCAGCGAAAAGGGAAGGGAAACGGGATTCATCCGGTCGCCTTTGGGTTGATAGAACACCGAACTGCATCCCCCCTCATTGAGAATCATCCGGCCGCTGAGTCCGAACACTCCGGTTACGAACGCCCCCACTCCGATCAGCAGAAGCCCCGCATGGGTGACCAGAAATCCGAGGTTGTTCAGTGTGAATCGAAGTCGCTGACTGGCACAGGAGAGGATGGAACAACAAAGAACCGACAACAGGCCATTGAACCAGAACGTGCGAAACACATCGTCCAATCCGAAAAAGATAATCAGTCTGCCCCATTCCGGCCCGTAGGTTTGCCGGTAAAAGGAAGGTGGACGCTGTTGTATCAGGACGCTCCCAAGCAGCGTGAACAGGCAAATCATCACGATCAGCCCGACAGCGAACTTCAGATTCCGCAGGAACTTCCACAATCCTCCCAAACCATACATCCCGCACAGAACGGATAAACCGACAATCAGGGCAAGGGAAAGCAGAAGCGATCCGGTTGAGAGGTCTTGCATGAGTTCTCCATGAAAAACGTTGTCCGGGGAAATGGCAGAGTCCGCCACCCAATCAACGGAAAAAAAAGTCTATCCAAGGGGGCTATGACCGACAAGGGAGAAAAAACACCGGCGATTGTCCCCCTTCACTTAACGACATTTCCTCCAAACATCTCCCCCTGGATACGCGGAGATTCAGGGGGTGGTTCTCCTGAATCGATAAACAAAACTCTTTCTGGTTTCGAGACACTCTCAGGGGTTCCTGCCTTACTTATTCGTCTCTGTTGTCTCGTCCCAGAAACGCTGTGCCTGTATGGCGCGGTTCTGTTCTTCGTATGTCGCGAACAGGTACGGGTAGGCTGGGGTGTACATTCCATCGACGGCGCGGATCACATCTCCGGGACTGTCAATCCCGTTGGTGATATCGTACCGCACTGCCGGGTTGTCATCATGACACTGGTCCGGCCCGAAAGACCAGACAAAAAACGCCGCGTTCTGGGTCTTGTGATAGTAAGCCGGTTCGGATTCAAAGAATTTCTCATGCAGCACCGCAAACGGCTCCGCATGAAGAAATCCCTTGCTGTCCTTATACCCATTCCGCCAGGGGGCAAACACTCCCTGCTGAAACTTGTCTTCAATGGGTTCCGAGATATAGGCCACCGGAGTGGTGAGAAAACGGTGCTGTCCCTTGTCTCCGTCCAGGTGGGGCATCCAGAGACCGTTGTCCATGTAATAGATCGTCATCGCATCAGCGAGGACTTTGGCATCGGCGGTCACCACGGTCGACTTGGCGCGTATCTGGGCATTAAGATAATTCGGCACAGCCATCGTGGCCAGGATGCTGATGATCGTGACCACCACAAGCAGCTCGATCAATGTAAACGCATCAGGTGAACGCATCATGGAATCTTCTTTTCCTTACCCTATCCACCCCATCCACACGTTCTTCATACCAAGAAGTATATCACCGTCCCGCACGGTTGACAGATGAACAAAACAGGGGAGCGGATATCTTCCGCTCCCCTTGGCGAATTCCGAGTGAAAATGCCGGTTCTTACCTGTAGTCCGATTGATAGACTGATTTGGTCACCCCGGTGGACGTAGATTGGGTGGTTTCTGCCTCGCGCCGCCCGGCTTCGTAGCCCTCTTCGCGTGCCTGGTCTTTTTCCTTCTCGAGATAATGGCCACCGAGACCGCCCAACAGGCCGCCCGCAGCCGCGCCGATCGCCGCGCCTTCCGCTGTCTTTCCGTCATTGTTATGTCCGATAATGCCGCCCGCGAGACCGCCCAGGGTCGCCCCGCCGAGCGCGCCTTTTTGCGTCGTCGTGCAACCCACCATTCCGACAAGTAACACGCAAGCAACGGTAATCGCAATCAAGTGTTTCATTGGAAAAACCTCCATGCCTTGTTTTGAATCTCAACGATCCAGTCGCCTCCATGGTCACGTATATATTTTACCGCTTTCCAGCCCTGCATCCAAGCTCCACAGGGATGACTTTTTGCTTTACTCTCCCTCTATATCATCCGAGAAATGAAATGAATCGATTGATCCAGGCCATAGTTCAACGTCCGTTTCTGTTTTTTCTGATTCCTTTTCTGGTTTATATGCTTAATTTCCGCGAGATCAGCAATCGCGGCGACACTGTTCCGACTGTGTTCACAGCTCTCAGTCTTCTCTGGGATGGCGATATTTTCCTGGATGAAATCCGGGACTATGTTCCGTATGAACAGTTGCCTTATTTTCTCTCGGAGCGGCGGGGGCATGTTCTGTCGAATTATCCGATTTTGCCCGGCATCCTGTCCGTCCCCGTGTTCCTGCCCGGTGTTCTGTTCAATTGGATTCGCCCGGATTTGCCGGATGCCTGCTGGCGATTTTTCTCCAAATGCGCCGGTTCGCTGTACACCGCGCTTTCGGTCCTGATGCTCTTTCTGACTCTTCGCCGACTCACCACTCCAGTGGGTGCGATCGTAATCTCCATGGCCTATGCGTTCGGGACCGCCTCCTGGCCGGTTTCCAGCCAGGCCCTCTGGCAGCACGGACCCAGCTGCTTTTTGTGGATGGTTGTCCTGTACGAGCTCGTGCGGGTTTCCGTCTCTCCCCCAAGTTGGGGGAAATCCCTCCCACCTTCTCCCCCAGGATTGGGGGAGACACAGAGGGGGTTGAATGCTCTCCTCCTCCTCGCCGGTTTTGCCGCAGGGCTTGCTGTGGGATGCCGCCTGATTAACCTTGCTGCGTTTGCCGTGATCGCCGTTGGTGTCTTGTTCCAATGGAAAGGGCGGGGAATGGCGTACTTCCTGGCCGGGTTTTTGCCGCCGGTATTTCTGCTGCTGGCTTACAATTTCTACTATTTCGGCGCGTGGGATGGCGGCCTTTCCCAAGTGCTGGAGTTGCGCGAATCTCTCGATGGCGAGGTCGGTGGTGTCTGGGATACGCCGTTGCTGGTGGGGATCACCGGCAACCTGGTCAGCCCCAGTCGCGGACTGCTTGTGTTCAGTCCCTTTATTCTCTTCTCAATTTGGGGGATAGTGGAACTTTGGAAAAATCAGGAGACCCGGTTTTCTCTGCTCGGGATTTCGATGTGGGCACCCGTGGTTTTCCTTGTGATTATTTCAAAATACACGGTCTGGTGGGGAGGAAACGCTCATTACGGGCCTCGATATCAGATCGAAATGCTGCCGGTCCTGATGCTTCTGCTGGGGGTCGGTTGGAAACGTTTTTCGGCAAGTCGGTGGTTGCTTGTGGTTTTCTGTATCCTTCTGGCCTGTTCGATTTTCATCCAATGGGTCGGCGCGTATTGTCATCCGAGTGAATGGGCTATGGACCCGGTGCCCATTTTTGAGGACAAGAGCCGATTGTGGGATTGGTGTGATAATCAGATCGTCCGGTGCCTCCAAAGCGGCATCAAACCCAGGGTGTTTTGACATGGTGAGATCCGTGAATGTGTCATCTATAAAACCGTCGGGGATGCCGGACCCCGACGACCGGTCGCTTGTGGGATGGATTCGGGAGAATCCGAGGTATTTCTTTTTCCTTCCGCTCGTTCTGGCGGTCTTGGCTCCCCTCTATTTCGAGAATCCGTACAAAACCAAAGATACGGTCATTGTCGCTTGGGGCATGGTGATGCGCGGCGAAAGCCGCCCCGGATATATTGCCTGCCGAGACCTTTTCGAAAAGAGGCATCCGGGAGTGCGGGTCCAAATGTTCAGCTGCGGGCGTGGCGATAATCCTCAGCGACTGATGGGCGCCATTGCGGGAAACTCCGCTCCGGACCTGGTTCAATTCGAGTCCTACCAGGTTGCTTCCTGGGCGGCCCGGAATGCGTTCGTGCCGCTTGATGAATGGATCGAGCGGGACCGGGATGAAACTTACGGTGTCCGCCGGGAAGAATATGTCAAATCGAGTTGGGAACCGGTCACCTGGCGTGGGCAGACCTATGGCATTCCTTCCTGGATGGGGACTTTCGCAATGGTTTACAACAAGACCGCATTCCGGGAGGTCGGCCTGGATCCCGAATCACCGCCCAAGACCTATGACGATCTCCTTGAGGCATCCAAAAAACTGGTGAAGTTCGACAGCGCGGGGAATATCGAACGCGGTGGCTGGATTCCGCTCTATTTCATAGACCAGAAGCACTTCACTTCCTATCTTGTGTCTCTCCTGCAGGCCGGGGGCAAGCTGATGTCACCGGATGGGCTGTATCCGCAAATCGACACGGAGGAAGCCCACCGGGTAATTGATCTGTATCGAAAAGCTCATGCCATCCACGGCGGGTGGACCAAAATCCAGACGCTTTACAGTTTGATCGGCGGCCAGAGCGGAGATTTGTTTCTTTCCGGGAGGGTAGCGATAGACCTCGAAGATGACTGGCTTGTTTATCGAGTGGCTTCATTTGTTCCCGATTTTGATTTCGGTGTCGCTCCGTTCCCCAGTTTCGACGGTAAGACGATTGTGTCCCAGTCAATCGGCTTGTCGTATGTGATTCCGATCAATGCGCCGCACCCCGAACTGGCCTGGGAATTCATCAAGTGGATGAATTCACCGGAAGCGATCCTGCTTCGGAACTCCCGTTGGAGAGAGGAAAGCCGCAAGCAACTCGGCCCAAACGCCCCACAATATGTGGGACTGCACTCCAATATGGCGTGTAATGAAGTGGCTTGGGCGGAACCGCAGTTCGATTCGCCCCGTTTGCAGGAAGCCGCCAATGTTTTTCGAAGCCTCTTGCCTTATACGCGCGAAATGGCCACCAATCCTGTTACCGCGGCTCTTCGATACCGGCTGGGCAATGCGCTCCGTCGGATATTTGCCGGTCAAATGGAGGTTGGAGAAGCGCTCAGACAGGTTGAGCGCGAACTCAACAAACAGTTGGAGGAGTTTCGCGCCGAACCGCCCGGGCTTCCGCTTTCCGGCTGGGCAATCGCACAGGTTACGATGGGGATTCTTCTGTGCGTGGTGGCGGCAACGGTCATACTGGTTGTCCGTCAATCGAGGCGTGGGCGCATTCAATGGCGCAATGCACTGGGCGGATATTTGCTCGCCTCGCCATGGCTGACCGGATTCTTCGTATTTATCGGCGGTCCGATCATCGCTTCGTTTATCCTCAGTTTCTGCTCTTACGATGTGCTGCACAACCCGCGTTTTATTGGAGCGAATAATTATGCCGAAGCCTTCACACGTGATGCCTTGTTTTGGAAAAGCCTGGGCAACACGGCGTTTATGATGCTGGGCATTCCCATAGCAATGAGTGTTTCGCTGGGCATTGCCATGCTGCTGAATATGCGAGTGCGCGGTTTGGGGATTTATCGCACCATGTACTATCTTCCCGCGATAGTACCCATGGTCGCCGGCGCTGTCCTGTGGCAGTGGCTCCTTTCCCCCCAGACCGGCCCGGTAACTTGGGTGTTTGAACACACTCTCACACCGTTTTTTGCCGCATTCGGTATGGAACTTCACGCTCCGGTCTGGCTGCAAGATGATGCCTGGATCAAACCCAGCTTCATCTTGATGGGCTTGTGGAATGCCGGGGCAGGCATGATTATCTGGCTGGCGGGTCTCCAGGGAATCCCGGAACAATTGTACGAGTCTGCCGCCATTGACGGAGCCGGACCGTGGTCACGGTTTTGGTCGATCACTATCCCCATGCTCACTCCGTATATCTTCTTCGAACTCATCACCGGCATCATCGGCACATTCCAAATCTTCACCACAGCTCTTGTGATCACGAACGATTACCCCCCGGATGCCGTTCTGTTTTATGTTTACCACCTGTTCAACAATGCTTTCCGATATTTTCACATGGGATATGCCTCGGCCATGGCCTGGATTCTTTTCCTGATCGTTCTGGTTTTGACGGTTTGCCAGGTCTGGGGAGCAAAACGCTGGGTCTATTACGGGGGCAATTGAGATGACAGGACGATCTCTTATCCGAGCATTCATCCCGCACCTGTTTCTATCGACCGGGGCGGTGATTTTTCTATTTCCGTTCCTCTGGGTGGCTTTGACCTCTCTGAAAGGTCCTGATGAGGTTGTTCAGGTTCCCCAGCCGTGGATTCCCTCTGTGCTGAAGCATTGGCCCATCAATTGGAAGGTGGCTGTCGACAATTACAAGAAGGTGTTTGAGATGTTGCCCGTGTGGGACCTGACCCGAAACACACTGTATGTCACCTTTATGAGTATCATTGGCCAGCTCTTTGCCTGCTCTATGGTGGGGTATTCGTTTGCCCGGTTGTCGTGGCCGGGCAGGGATATCTGGTTCGTGGTTCTTCTGGCCACCATGATGCTGCCGCCGCAGGTCACTTTCATTCCGGTCTTCCTGATCTTTCGGGCGCTGGGCTGGTACAACACAATGAAACCTCTCTGGTTTCCCTTCTTTTTCGGCAGCGCATTCTTCATCTTTCTTCTTCGGCAATTTTTCCGGACGCTGCCGACTGATTTGGAAGATGCCGCCCACATTGACGGCTGCGGCCACTTCCGCACATTCATCGAGATCATGCTGCCGCTCGTCAAACCGGCCCTGGGAGCGGTCGCCGTCTTTCAGTTTATGAACAGCTGGAACGATTTCCTCGGCCCTCTTATCTATATCAATGATGACCGATTCACCACCCTTTCGATGGGAGTTTATTATTACAAACTGGAACGGCAGGGAATGTGGGGAGAGATGATGGCTGTCACCCTCATGATGACTTTACCCGCCATCGTGGTCTTCTTCTGCGCTCAAAAACACTTTGTCCAGGGAATTACACTGACCGGCATGAAGGAATAACCCCCAGGTGGCAGGGGCCATCTTGCCCCCGACAATTACTTATCCTCCTGCTTCTTCTGCAGTCGATCCATCACCGCCATACGGGTTCCCCGAGTCTTCTTCTTGCCTTCACCGGAACCCTGCTCCCGGGACGTTTTCAATCGCTGAACCTGTGTGACCGCACTGTTTTTGAGATTCTCATCTTTGAAAATCTCTTTCTCAATCCATTCGCAAATCCGGTCCACTTCCTTAATTCCCTGCACGAGGACCTTGGACTCCACCGCCAGGGCTTTCAGTTCCCGACGATAGCCGGCGACCCCTTTCAACTGTTCCGGGTTGAGCCGCAAGGCCCCACTATCTTCAAACAGATCCTCCCCACCATCTCCCACGGACTGCTGGAGTTTGCTCAGTTCGCGCTGGATGAGGGAATCCCGCATTTCGCATAAATGACGTTGCGTGTCCAAAACACGGCTTTTGTGTTTTTGAAGGTCCAGCCGATAGTAGTATGCGGCATAAGTCAGCGGTTCCAGCGACCGGCTTCGCAACAGATACTGCCTTTTTTCCTGAATCAGTTGCCTGGCGAGCGATGCGGCGGCGACCGAGTTGCCTGCCTTCTGGAGACTCATCATTTCCGCCAGTTTTCGCTCATAACTGGCGAAGATCGGTTCCGCTCGCTTGCGTTCCGTGATCTCTTTTTCGAGTTCCAGGAGGTCTTCAACGTTCTCTTCGGTAATTTCAAATCGTCTGCGCAGGCTATTCGTGAGTTCCTCGGCCTCTTCGTTCCCGATTGCGCCTTCCTGGATCCGCTGGGAAAGCGTTTGAATAGCCAGGCTGAACAGAACTCGGATCTCCTCAGCCAACGACCGGCTTGAACCCCGCAATGCTTTCTCCAGGCCGGTCTTGAAGGACGCATTGCTTTTTGTGTTGTCTTCGTAGTCTTTCAGCAGACGCTGCGCCTCGTCCAATGTGAACCACGTGACTTTGCCGTTGTGGATAACTTTTACCAGCTCATCCGTATGGACATTCTTGTTCTCGGCAACAGAACCTTTTTCCGTTTCCCAGTAGCTGAAACGTTTCTTAAAAAAGTAGTTCTGGAGAGACTGGTCGAAAAATTGTTCGATCTCAACAGCAGGCATTCTTCCATTCCCCCAACTGCCGAGGCGGTATGGAAAGATTTCGCGTCCACCTCACCTCAAATCGATCAACACGGTCCGTCTATTTTGCTTACCATCACAGAAAGTATATCAAAATCTGTGGTGAATCCCAACATTTGTTTGCCAAAAATAATTATGAGGATTCGGTGAATGTACGGTTCCCCAAGCGGGAACGGGACTTGCTAGTACTATTTTGATAAATCCGGGCATGTCGGACGGCCAAATTGTTCCTAAGTGCTTGAGATGTAAGAGGTTATCTCATTAGAGAGTCTGAGGAGCTCTGGGGGCGGCGACAGGAAAATCCTGCCCCGATTGCGGGCACACATGGAGGTTGTCAGATGACTGAGCATTCGCAAATGGATCGACTGAGAGACATGGCCAAACGGTTCCAGACATACTTTCGGAATCCCGGCCTGGCGGAAACATCATTTATCACTTCCGCCCGGTTTCGGGGATTCTCTCATACCGCCGTGCACCGCGTTGCCGTGCTGTTCTGGCCGAGGGGGCATGTTGCGCGCCTCGCGGCGGAAGGAATCATCGAACTGTGACAGGTCAGAAAGCGATCGGGGCAGCCGGAAAAGGGGAGAGTGTTCCGGCTGCCCCGTTTTTGAGCGCTCGATCCCGCCGAAAAATGTGGTTGTGTCCTTTGGGAATTGCTAAAATATAGATACCGTGAGTGCATGGATTTTGCGGGATTCCTGAATGCGAGGCACAATCCCATGGGATGGTTCAGGAAAAAGAGAACGAACTCCGATGAGGAACTTCTGGCACGACAGAACCCTCTTCTCAAGGCAGGCGAGTGGGAAGAATTGCTGTCGTCCCGGCGCTCGCTTTCTCATCGTCGCATGGTCACGACATCGCGGGAGTACCGCAAAGACATCAAATTCATCGTGTTCGGAGCCATCTTGGGCGCAATTGTTGTCGGTCTCGTCAGCATGATGGCGTCGGGGATCTACATCTGGCGTATTGACGGTTATAGTTCCAGTCGGGGATTCAGTATGATTGACGGCCCGGACCGCCCCGTACGGCCCATTCTCGAGCGCGCGGGCTACGCGGGGGTGGCTACGGGTTTTGGTATCTTCCTTTTCAGACGATTTTGGCATCGCCGGTGATACCGGAGTGCGCGACCAGTTAACTTTTAGGCGGATGGAAGAAATCGCTTTGAGGAATCATCTCCCATATCCTGGACTCCTGGGGGCGTACTTTCACAAGTGGAATACCTGCGAGGAAAGTGTGTCATGAATGGCGCGGTGTCCACCGACCTGGCCGGCCTGGCCCAGCGAATTCAGGGACAGCAATGTATCGGGTTGGGCTTCCAGCGGTATCACATTTTCTCCGCGCAGGCGACCCGGCATTCTTACAATCAGACATGTTTACGACTCCCATTGATGAAAAATACCTTCTTACCGGTAATGATCTCCTGAATCCGTTCGATTACACGGCTATTTTCGGAAGGACATGCCCCGTGGAGATCGAGATCGGTGTCGGGAAAGGCCGATTCATACTCGATGAGGCGGTTCGTCGCCCCGATACGGGCTTTTTGGGCATTGAACGAGTACGGAAATATCTTCGGATGACTCATCTCCGGCTGAACGAACTCGGCTGCGAAAATGTGCGCTTGATTTGCGAGGATGCAGGATATGTCGTTCGGCAATTAGTTGTAGACAACAGTATCGCCGCGTATCATGTCTACTTTCCTGATCCCTGGCCGAAGCGGAAACACCACAAGCGACGGATAATCCAGCCGGATTTTGTTCGCCACCTGTACAGGACTCTTAATCCGTCCGGTGTATTGCGAATCTGTACCGATCATCAGCAATATGCGCATCATATTGATTTGGCGGTAAAAAGTCTTCCAGAATGGGAAGAAGTGCGGACCTGGAGCGAAATGGCCCGCACTGAGGAATCCTCTACCGCTACGCATTTCGAAGTCAAGTACAGCCGCGAAAAACGCATGGTCTACTGGACCGAATGCCGCTGCCCGAACGAAAAACCGATCCGTTGACAGAGAAGCGGAGCCTTTTGTCCCCGGAGCCGCAAACAGGCCGGGGGCGAATGGGGGAATTACTAATCGGAACAATAACTAGCTTAATCAGAATGTGAAACAGAACACGGTGGGCCGGCGGCGGAAAGAACATGTAGCCGAGGTGAGCGGCTGCCTGTGGAGTACCCACAAATAACCCGACATGGCCCGGAAGTTCTTTCATGCACCGTCGGTCCGTTACGCGGTGGAGTAAACAACATTCTCCTGCCTACTATGTAGAGTTGGAATTGATAACTTCGACTCGATAAGCTCGGCGCGCATTCGGGCAATCCGGAATGAGTCGATGGCACGGTACAATCTGGCCGCAATCTCCGGTTTCTTCATTTCCTCCTCAACACGCGCTAATTGATAAAGGGCGTATGTCCGCCATCGTCCATGGGGATATTTCTGGATATAGATCGAAAGGCTTTTCTCGGCGTTAGCTGAGTTACCTGTTTCATAATGGCATTGCGCCATGAAATAGAGAATATCCTCGGCTGCGGAGGGAGAACAATTTTCTGAGGCCTTGAGATAGGCTTGTATTGCCTCGATCGGATGACCCAGCAACTGGAGAATCCGGGCATTCTGGTAGGTCAGCAGATTGGCATGAGCCTCTTCCCGTCTCTTCAGAAAAGCCGGGTCCCGATAGGAGACAAAAGAATGGAACGGATAATCCCAGATTCCTGTCGGATTTGTGGCTGTACCGTCCTCAAGTGTAACCGACTCGGTAACCATTTGCTGGAGTCGGTCCGGATCGACATACACCGAGGGATGAGGCGGCAAAATGCGGATATATGACTCCAGCAGTTGGAACTTCGGGAGAACCCCCTCGGCCTGACAAGTCGCACCGACTCCCGCGTGAAGATATCTCTCGAATTGTTCTTTTAGAGGCACATTGTCAGGTTCTGCAAAGAGGCGTTGCCGGATTGAGACCAGGGTCGCCGGCTCGCCTGTGTCTTCAAACATAACCAGGGACCCGTGGACGGTGTCGCACAGAAGCCACTGGTCCGATGCGCATACCCGGCACAGCGTATGGCTGGGTTGGACCGTTGTTTGGGTTGCGCTTGCGATTTCCGGTTCCCCGAGCAGAACGACCGTCGAGTCCAGACCCGCCCGATCACACAAGAGAGAAAGTGCCCACGCAGATCGATCACAGAGACCGAATCCCCGCAGCAAAACATCTACCGCTCCCACATTGATCACATCCGGTTCCCAAAAGGCAATATGAAGAAAAACCCACTCCAGAAGTTTTTCTACTTTCTCCCGGTCGGTGACGCACCCGGCAACAAGTCGATCTGCAATACATTGCAGAAAATGACAGCGACGGAGATACTGAGAATCCTCCGTGGTGAAAACCGCACTGTTGACAACATCCGGTTTCAAGTTCCATTCGGCCTGATAGCGCATCAGCACAGGACCGGCTGCGGGAAAAGGAACCCATTTCGCTGCTTGAGTTAGAAGCGATGCGGATTTTTCATCCTGACCGATCCAGGCCATCAGAATGCCTCGAATAAACAGATCATGAACTGTCCCTGTTGAAATCCTGTCCAGCGCTTTCAAAGCCGCGTCATACTCGAGACTGTTTATGAGATGAACGACATTTGCGTATTTTTCGGCGTACAACGATTCATCAAATGCCGCCTTGATATCAACGCGAGCGCTTGAAACCGCTTCGGTTTGCTTCTCGTTTCGCGCTCGGCCCAAATAAACGAAAAGCAGAAAGGCGATCATCACACCTAAGCTGAGTAACGGCAGGAAGATATCTTTGCGAGTTCGCGGCGGGCGAGAAGGGGAATTGGATTTATCGGATGACATGAGATGCGCGCCTCCTGATTCATAATATGAGATTTGGACGGCCCTTAGAAGAGATCCGTTGGGGGCGCAGTTGTACACATTAGACGGGCGTTCAGGCACAAGCAGAACAGATTGAAAAAAAGCGATCAAATAAAACTTTGTTGACAAATCCCTTTGACGCAAGGACTTGTGGACGGTATAATAGAAGGAAACATAACAGGACCGGGATTACTGAGCTGTGCCTCATCCGACATATTTGCACCATTTGGAGGAGCTCAAGAGAGCCATCACATCAGGAGATGGGGATAAGGCTATCGCCGCTGCCATCGGGTTGGAGCAAGTCGCGAAACAATACCGAACTCTCCTGGAACAAGCGAACGATGCCATTCTGATTCTGGAACCGGAATCGGGCCGGATACTGGACTGGAACTCCAGGGCTGAAACGCTTCTTGTTTACAATGCTGCAAGTTTAGCGAGCATGAGCCTGTGGGATTTATTTCCCGAGAGCGAATTACCCACCCAGCGTCAGGAATTCGAGAGAAATCAAGTTGAGACAAATGTCATAACCTCTGAGATATCAATTATTTGTGGTGATGGGACCCGTCGGTTTGTGGACAGTTCCTCATCGTTGGTCCGATTCGGAGACCGGAGTGTGGTTCAGGCGATATTGAGGGATGTCTCGGAACGTGTCCGCCTGAAAAAGGAGACCGAGAAGTACGCGGAGGAGTTGGAGAACAGGAACAAGGAGTTGGCACGGGCACAGAGACTGAAATCTGAGTTCCTTGCCTCGATGTCGTACGACTTATTGACTCCTGTGGAGGCGATCCAGGGCCACTGCGGGATTCTGCTGGATGATGAGCTTCACGATGCATTGACCCCATTAGAGCGTAAAGAGATCCTGCGCAAGATGGAGAAGAAAGCGTCACACTTGAAATCGTTGATTTCCCGATTGCTGGAGCTGTCCCGTCTGGAAGCGGGGGCGGTCTCGGCGCTGAATGAAGATGTGGATCTGGTTTCCCTGGTGCATGAGGAATTCGAGCCATATCGCAATGAACTGGCAGAAAGGGGATTGCGAGGCGATGTTCTTTCGGAGAACAGGTGTATTATCTGCCGGACGGACCCGGTGAAATTGGGCAACATTGTTCGGCTGTTGCTCGGGAATGCCGTCAAGTTTACGGAGCGGGGTGAAGTGACGGTTTCTGTGAGGGTAGATGGAGCCACAGCGGTTTTGTCGGTGCGCGATACGGGGGTCGGGATGGAGCATGAATATCTTGAAGACATTTTCGGGATATTTCGGACTCATGAGAGATCGTTCACCCGTCGGGACTTGGGACCGGCCCTGGGACTGTCACTGGTCAAAAAATTCTCGGATCTTCTGGGTGGACAGATCGAGATTGAAACGGAGATGGGGCGCGGGACTGTGTTCACGCTTCGTCTGCCCGACACGGTTCTTCGTGTGCAGCCGTTCGCGGAGGAATCCGGTTTCTCCGGCAAGAACGGCATCCGTGACGCATTGGTGGTGGACGATGACCGATACACGGTGGAGATGCTGAGCGAGTTTCTGGAGTGTGTCGCCCATTGCCGAGTTCGGAAAGCCTATTCGGGTGTGGATGCTCAATTGCGCCTTACGGAACAGCGTCCTGACTTTCTGTTTGTCGACCTGATGCTTCCCCAGATTAACGGGGAGCGACTTCTCCATTACTGTGGGAGCATGTGGGGAGAGAACGCGGTCACCAAGATTGTGGTAACCGGCAAGATTCTGACCTCCGAGGAGCGGTCCCGCCTCTTGCAGCGCGCCGCTGCTGTGATCGACAAGCGTAACCTTCGGACAGATGTTCTTCGCAATCTCCTCTCCTCTGCTTTGAACCTGGATCATAGCGCTGTGCCTGCGCATCAGGCGGAAGGGTGGGGATAGAATCAAAAATTAAAAAACCAGAAAAGAAGAAAGTCAGAAATCAAGAGTCAAATGGAGATGGGAGTAGGGGTGAGGAGCGATCAGGCAGCCGGGTGTGGGTGTGTCACTTTGTCACAGATCCCTGAATCCAGGATGAGAGTAGCGTTGTATTTCGGGACCCGAACAGGATTGAAGTTCGTATCATTTATGCGGTATGTATTTATCTGATTATACTGCTATTATATTTATTGTGCCATAACCATTTTATCTAAAGATGGGTCATTTTGATCGAGGGGATTTCCACCTTGTGCGATTTGGCTTGAAACGTGCTTTGACCAGAAGAAACAGGTATTCCTAGTGGGTGTTATTTGGTATTCTGTTTACGAGAAGCGTACCGAGAGGTTGGGGTCAATCGTTAGGAGGCGAGGCCACTCCTCCCAGGAGCGCCGATATTTCATCAGGAGGTTCTTCCCATGAAAGCATCACAAAGTCCACTGACAATGGGCCGTCTTTTGCGCGTCACGGCGATTGTTGCTGTGACCTCGTTGTTCTGTGTTTCGATTTCGGATATGGCGGGAGCGCGTTCGGCGCAGGCGCTGAAAGAAATGAGCCAGGCGTTCTCCAACGCGGCAAAGAAGGTGACTCCGTCGGTGGTACATATCCGCACACTTAAGACGGTCACCCCCACCGAGAGTTTTTCATTTGAGGATTTTCCACCGGATTCTCCGTTCGCGCCGTTTTTCGAGCATTTCCTGAATCCCAGAGACCGGGGGGACAACCGGGAAGATCGCCGGAAACAGGATAGCGAACCGGGCGAAGTGCCTTATGGGATGGGGTCTGGGCTTGTTGTGACTCCCGACGGATACATTCTCACAAACAACCATGTTGTGGATGAGGCCGACAAGATTGAGGTTCGGTTGAGAGTCGGCGGACATGACAAGACCTACACGGTTGATATGAAAAACAATCCTCCTCGTCAGGATCCTGTTTCCGACTTGGCGGTTATCAAGATCGACGCGAAGGATCTTCCGGTTCCGGAGTTGGGAGATTCCGACCAGTTGGAAGTGGGTGAATGGGTGATCGCCATCGGGAATCCGTTTGGGCTGGACCAATCTGTGACGGCAGGGATAGTGAGTTATCTGGGACGTGGGCCGATGGGCGGTCCCCAATTCGGCGATTTTATTCAGACGGATGCGGCAATTAATCCGGGTAACAGCGGCGGACCGCTGGTGGACCTGGATGGAAAAGTGGTTGGGATTAACGCGGCGATTGCGACTGGCAGTCCGTTCGAGCGCAGTTATGCCGGAATTGCGTTCACGATTCCGATCAATATCGCCAAATCCGTCAAAGATGCTCTGATTGAAAAAGGTTCTGTCACAAGGGGATACCTTGGAGTTGGGATTACCGCAGTGGGCGAAGAGGTCGCCAAACACGAGAATCTGGAGAACCAGGACGGCGCCCTGGTGAACAGTGTACAGGATGGCACTCCCGCAAAAGAAGCCGGAATACAGGTCGGCGACATTGTCATCGAGCTGAACGGAGAGAAAATCAAGGGACCCTCGGAATTGCAGCTGAAAATAGCCGCCATTACTCCCGGTGAGAAAGCAACCCTGACAATCCTGCGTCACGATGGCGATTCATACAAAGAGAAGAAGATCCAGGTGACAATCGGCACGCGACCCAGTAACGAGGAAGTTGCCGAGGTCTCCGCGCCATTAACGAGCAAGAATCTCGGCATGACGGTGCAGGATCTGACGGAATCCACGGCGCAGAGCCTGGGATATACCATGGGTACGGGTGTTTTGGTGACGGATGTCGCGCCATACAGCCCCGCGGCCAATGCCGGGATTCAGCAGTACGATCTGATCCGGCAGGTGAATCATCAGCCGGTGAAAACGGTTGCCGAATTCAAAGAAGCGTTGGCCAAACGAGAGGATTCGGCTCTCCTGGTAGTGCAGCGCCAGAAAACCAAAGACACGTTTATTACGGTAATCGAGATGAAGTAGGCAAGGATCAAGGTCTTGTAGAGAACAAGGGGCGACGCGTATGTCGCCCCTTCTGTATATTCGAACGCACAATTCCCTGCCGTGAATCTGGGACAGAGAAGACTTGATGTTATTCCCTCCCCCGAAGATCGGGGGAGGTCAGGTGGGGGTTGACAGCATTGAAACTACCACCCCCCTCTGAGACGCTCTCAATTTTCAGGTGAGGGATTTCCGAAGAAGATACATCGACGGAATGTGTCAAGTCCAATGAGACAGTTCCGTTTGGAAATTAGTGAGTGTTTCTTGTGTTGAACTTCTTTGGTCTGGCGGGTTGATCCAGACCGCTTTCGGGAGTGCAGCGACTACCGGGGTTCCTCGGACGAATCGACCGATACAGCGTGGATCGCGCCACTCCCAGCGCCTCGCACGCGCGTGAAACCCCGGTCACCGGAGCCAATTCCTGGACCGATTCCATCAGG
>Ga0116149_1000540_pt1 | contig 49483 bp, 47 predicted proteins | sample AD_UKC057_MetaG_FD_89787 | JGI IMG/M metagenome (GOLD analysis project Ga0116149, IMG submission 89787) | Active sludge microbial communities of municipal wastewater-treating anaerobic digesters from USA - AD_UKC057_MetaG | ecosystem: Engineered > Bioreactor > Anaerobic > Digestate | place: USA...
ATCTATAAAAGATCTTTCGTATTGAGATCTGTAGACTGTGGTTCATGCAATGCCTGTATGTCAGAGCTTAGTGCTCTTAACAATACATATTACGATATCTCCCGTTATGGTATTACTTTTGCGGCATCTCCACGTCACGCAGACGGTATAATAGTTACTGGTCCGGTTGCCATAAATATGAAACATGCTCTTTTAAAGACTTATTATGCAATGGCCGAACCCAGAATTGTTATTGCATGTGGAACGTGCACATATGAAAATGGAGTTTATAAAGATGGCTACTCCGTTAAGGAAAGCCTTAGTGAAATTCTTCCGGTAGACTTGTTTATTCCCGGCTGTCCTCCTTCTCCGCAAGCAATAATATATGGACTTTTCCTTTTATTGGAAAAACTTTAAAGTTTGTATAAACCTTTGAGGTGATATTTACGGATAAAGAATCATTAGATGCAGTATCTTTCAACAATGATGTAATGAAATTCATGAAAGAATCATTAAAAGTAATAATTACTAATCCAAGGTATATTTTTTTCGGACTGAAAGCTCTTAGTTATCAATTAAGAGCAGCATCACTCCGCAATAAAAAAGAAAAAGAAGGGGTACATGTTCCACCTTTTCTTTTTTTAAGCATTACTGACAGATGTAATCTTAGTTGTATAGGATGTTTTGCAAAAGCGCACAAAAGGAAGGAAAAACAAGAATTATCAACAGAAAAAATATCAGATATTGTAACTCAGGCAAAGAGAATAGGTATTTCACTTATATTTATAATTGGTGGAGAACCGCTTTTAAGAAAAGATATTTTTAAGATAACACGAAATAATGAAAATATAATTTTCCCAGTATTTACAAACGGAACTCTACTGGATGAAGTGATATTTGAAAATTTCAAAACTCAGAAAAATCTTATTCCGGTGCTGAGTATTGAAGGTGACCAGTGGAATACCGATCAGAGACGTGGCAAAGGAGTTTTTTCTTCTTTGAAAGAGCTATCTGAAAAGTTTAATAAGAACCATATTATTTGGGGTGCATCAATAACTGTGACAAAAAGTAATTATGATCAGGTTACATCGGATGAATACATAGATGCTTTGCTTAAAAAAGGCTGTAAACTGATTCTTTTTATCGAGTATGTTCCTACCAGTGGTTCAGATTCGCTTGTAATTGATCAGGATCAACGAGATCATCTTGCAAAGATATCAAAAGAAATGAAAAAGAAGTTTAATGGAATTTTCGTTTCATTTCCCGGAGATGAGAAGGAGTATGGTGGCTGTCTTTCTTCTGGCAAAGCCTTTTTGCATATAAGTGCATTTGGAGATGTAGAACCATGTCCGTTTTCTCCTTATTCCGACTGCAATATAAATGAAGTATCTTTGGATGAAGCATTAAAATCTGATTTTTTGCATGAAATAAGAATAAACCATGACAAGCTTGAAGAAACTTCTTCAGGATGTGCGTTATGGAATAATAAAGATTGGGTTGCTTCTTTAGCTTCTCAAAAAAATCATCAGGAGTAAAATCCTGATGATTTTTTATAATCAAATCTCTGCTATTATCTTGGTTTGCTGTGATGTTCTAAGATATATTCCGGTGGTCGATATATTTGAATGCCCAAGTATGTAACGTACTTCTTCAATATTCATTCCTGCGGTTAGAAGATTTTTTGCGCAGGTATGTCTCAAGGAATGTGGAGTAGCAGATATAAAGTTGATGTTTTCCCCTTTTGAACGTAAAAAATCAATCAGCTGATTGGCTATTTCTGTATAGTGCTTAAACTTTCTTTGCATGGTTCTTTGAGTTGGAACAAAGGTTTCTCCGCGGGAAGTTTCTACTTCAAAAATCATCTTTTTAGCTTCTTTTACAAGATTCTTTGCATAACTGAGAGATATTTTCAGAATTCTTTCCTTGTTACCCTTTCCTATAACAATCATCTCTGCGTAATCAGAATAAAAAAGTATATTTTCTGTCTTTAATGAAAGTGCCTCGGAGATTCTGAGACCAGTTTTTAGAAGGAGAGTAAAAAATTTTTCATCGTATGAATCATCTATTACTGAAAACAATATCTCAACCTGTTTTTCGGTAAGGCCTTTAGGAGATTCTGGTGGGAATGAAGTTCTTGCCTGTTTCCAATAATTTGTACCCTGTATGTAATTACTTTCATAAAGATAATTAAGAAATGATCTTATAACGATTATCCTTAATCTTACTGTTCTTTGCGAAAGATTGGAAATATCTTGAAGATAAGTTAAAAAAGCAACTTTATTTATACCTATCTTGATAAGGTACTTTTTATATGACGTAAGAATTTTTTTATACTCTTTTACAGTAGAATCAGAACGTCTTTTTATAAATTTTAAATTTGCAAGAAATTCCTGTATATATGAATCAAGAAGTTTTTCATCCATATTCTCCACCCTAAAGTATTATACACTAAGTTTTTTATAAACCGACCATATGTGCTGCCATGATTTTCAGAAAAATCAAAAAAGAATTTCACATAATAATAACACAAACGTATTTTTTACTTAACACTATACTGTGCGACATATAGTATAATGTTAGTGACAGTATAGGAGGTGACACAATGGATATTCAAAGTGAACTCATGAATATCACGTCCGAAATGAACAGAGGCTTTCTGCAGTTGATCATACTAACTTTTCTAGATGTGCCAAGTTATGGATACGATATCATTGATAGTCTTGAAAAAATTGGATATAAAGTTGAAGAAAATACATTATATCCTCTTTTAAGGAGACTCGAGAAGAAAGAAGTTCTTATAAGTGAGTGGAAAGTGGTAGATAATAAACCAAGAAAGTACTATAGCATCTCTAAGTATGGAAAAGAACTTAGAGAAGAAATTATGAAAATTTGGAGCATCCAGAATCTAATATTACAAAAATTAAGCGATGGGAGGAAAGAAAATGAATGAAAAACTTAATGAGTATCTTAATCAGGTGAAGGCTTACCTAAACACTTCTGATAACAAAGAAGATATTATAAAGGAACTGGAAGCAGTCGTGCTTGAGAAAGCAGAAAAAAAATACGGACAGATTACAGATGAAAGTATATCAAAAATTTTAAGTGAGTTTGGTTCACCTGCAGAGGTTGCTAAAGAATACTCTGATGAACAAGAACTTATAGACCCTTCATATAAAAATTATATATTTATGCTCACAAACACATTTTTTGCTCTTATTATAGGAATTAACCTGATTACTAATGTTTTTAGGATTAGTTTCACCAGTTTTAAGCCAGAAAATCTTTTCTTATCTATACTGGAAATTATAGGAACATGCTTTAGCACATATTTCATGCTTTTTGGAATAATATGTTTTCTTTTCTTTATGCTGACCAAGTATAAAATAAAAAATATAGCCGCTTTTTGGGAATATAAAGATCTTTCTACCTTTTTGGCAGTAAAACCTCCCAAAGTTGGTGAAATGATAAGTAAAATAATCTTTTTTTCTGTTTTTACACTGTTTGTTTTTTTCGGAATTGATGCAATAACAGTTCTTCTTAGTAAAAGCGGATTACAAGTAATCAATATCTCTGATAAATCAATATTTTTTGCTTTCTTATTCGTTGGGTTATTTGACATACTTGTTTATGCTGTGAAGTTCTACAGAAATACTGAACTTTTGGATATAGTAAAGGGTTTCTTTGACCTTATATTGCTATGGTTTGCCACTATTAAAATGGAAAATTTCAGAATAACGGATATTGCAGAAGAGATAAGCAAAGGAATAAGTATCGGTCTTAAGGTTGCCTTCATAGTTATTACCGTTCTAGTGATAATTGAACTTATAGTAAGCATACTCCGTTACTCTATAAACAAAACAAAGAATATAATGAAAGTCTAGTACTAATGTACTAGACTTTCATTTCCATGTGCTTTTTAGAACTGCAAACTCTTTTTCCATAGAAGAATCGCATATAAGATGCTGAAATTCAAAAAGATCTTCTTTTTTAAACATCTTGCTGCATGATAAGACAGAGTCACCGTACAAGGCTTCTTTTTTATATTCAATCTGTATTCTGTGAAGTGTTTTCGAAGTTATAACCTCGAAAGGTATGGTCTGCATAGCCCATTCCACAAACTTTACATTATTTACGTGCTCATTGGTATCAATATCGGTGTATCGTATAGTAAACTCATTTTGAGCAGTAAATTGTTCAGGAATTTGGAGCTTCTCAAAATCAAGTTTATCAGTATTCTCGTAATCAAGTCCGTATGCATCATAAAACAGTGCATCAATTTTTACAGGTTTCCTAGTTTTTATATTTATAAGAATCCATAAAGTATTTGCTGATATCACAAGCTCTGAATTTTCATTCCATATTTCAAAACGACGGTGTGCATAAAAGCTCTTGAGAGCAACCGGAATTGTTTTTACCAACAAAGTATCTTTAAATGAAGGATATTTTTTAACCTCTATATCCCATTTGGCAATAACCCATGCCATATCACGCTCTTTTAAAAAATCAAGGCCTATTTGCTTTTTTTCGCTGTCTTTCACTACAAGATCCTGAAAGTAATTCATTACACTGGTTATAAGTACTCTTTTCTTATAATCTGCTTCATAGTACTTTACATCGTAAAGAAGTTCATGTCCGTTCATTTCTACCTCCATATACAATACTTGAACGATTTGTTTTTATCATACTTACAAATTATTTGGAACATCAATAAATATTATATCAGCTCCATATTTAATTTTTAATAGATTAGCAATATTTGAAATACCGAAAATTTCAGTATTATAATGACCAGCATTTATAAAGTTCATACCGCTTTCCTTTACCCAGTTCCGTGTATATTCTTTTTCTGATCCAGTTATAAAAGTGTCAACCAATCCTTCATACTTCTCAATTTCTCCACTTCCGTCTCCGGTTACAATTCCGACAGTTGAAATCATTTCTGTATTTCTGTAAATCTGTAGTTCTGACCGAGGAAAAGTCTCATATAAATTTTTCTCAAAATCATTAAAGAAAATAGGCTTCTCATATACGCCGATCATTCCAAAGCCAATAGTCTTTAGATACTTCAACTTTAGCTTTTTCAGGACTGATATGTTGTTTCCATAAGGAATATTCATATCCAGCGGCAGATGATAGCTCATAAGAGTGAGATTGCTCTTGATAATTTTTTCAATTCGTTTCTTTTTTACACCATGTAAGTTTATGAAATCTTTTCCAAATATTCCATGATGTACAAGCAGTAATTCGGCACCTTGTTCAATACTTTTCTCAATAAAATCATCATTAAGAGAAACACCATAAGCAATTTTTGAAACATCAGACAAGCCTTCAATCTGAACTCCATTAAAACAGAAATCATCATAGTCTTGAGGATTCAAAATTGTGTTTAGATACTCCTGAGCTTGGGCTACACTAAACATTTATTACCTCCTTAAACAAATTTAAAATTCATTGTATGCATAATAGAATATGTTTTTCTCTTATAATTACAATTATATACGTTTATTTTTTGTTATAGAAAGATAATCGCTTTTTTTAAATATTCTTAATAAAAGTTAAAAGTGCTATAATCTGAATGGGTGAATTTCCTCTCTCTCTTTTTCCTAAAAATATTAAGCTCGGGGGAAAGTATTGAGTGCTATAATTATGTTATTATGGCACTCTTTTTTTATATATACTGTATAATTGTTATAGAGGTGTGAATATGTTGGAAAGCATATGTGTCATAGGCGGAATAAATATAGATATGAAGATCAGAACCTTTGAACCAATTATTAAGGGAACTTCTAATCCCGGAAGAATATTTTTTTCATGTGGTGGAGTAGGAAGGAATATTGCTCAGAATCTTGCTCTTTTCGGAGCAAATGTAATACTTTTAGGAGCCATAGGTAAGGATTGGTATGGTCAACAGGTTATTTCGGAAACAGCATCTTCAGGAGTTGATATTTCCCGTATAAAGATCAGTGAGAAATATTCTACCGGAATATATATTTCTGTTGATAATAATACGGGTGAAATGGAATCCGGTTTTTCGGATATGAGGATATCTGATACAGTGGATATTAATTATATAACTGAAAATTTAGATAAAATCGATTTATGCAAAATCATTATTATAGATACAAACATAGATATCGATGTGATTAATAATATTTTAAAATACATGTATAAAAAAGATATACAATGTATAGTAGAACCTGTGTCGTGTAAAAAATCTGAGAAGCTACTTTATCTTTCATATAAAGTAGATTTTATAAAGCCTAATCTTCAGGAGCTTGTGCATATGTCATCTCTTTGCGGCTGTAAAGCAACAGATCCTTTATCGTGCTGTAGAACTTTAAAAGAAAAATTTAAAAATTTTCTTGTGACTATGGGAGAGTCCGGTGTATTTTATTATAGGTCTGAAGATGACTATTATAAAACTTTTAAGTCGTATGAAATTGAAGTTAAAGATGTAAATGGTGCCGGTGATGCTTTTGTGGCAGGATTTGCCTATGGAATGTCTGCAAAAAAAAGCATTAACCAGTCGATAAAATATGCAACAGCAGCCTCATGTATAACATTAATGTCGGAAAAAACAGTTTCAGAAGATATTTCGTGTGCAAGTATTGAAAAATTTCTTAGTGAAAGAGGTGAAAATATTGAAAATGTATGAAAAGTATCTTGATTGTTCTGAAGACGTCGCAGCTGCATTAAAAAATCATCTTCCGATAGTTGCACTTGAATCTACTATAATATCACATGGTATGCCGTTTCCGCATAATATTGATACAGCAAAACAGGTGGAAAAAACAATAATTGATAGCGGAGCTGTACCTGCTACTATTGCAGTAATTGACGGTAGAGTAAAAATTGGTCTTTCTGATGATGATATGAAATTTCTTGCTACATCAAAAGACATTATAAAAGCCAGCAGATTAGATCTTCCAGTTGCAGCAGCAACAAGGATGAACGCTTCAACAACTGTTGCGGCAACAATGATATGTGCGCATATGGCTGGCATAAATGTTTTTGTAACAGGTGGAATCGGTGGCGTACACAGAGGTGCTCAACAGACTTTTGACATTTCGGCTGATCTGCAAGAGCTTGCTCATACAAATGTTGCTGTTGTTTGTGCAGGAGCAAAAGCTATTCTTGATCTTAGATTGACAATGGAGTATCTGGAAACTTTTGGTGTACCTGTCTTAGGTTGGAAAACCGATGAGCTTGCTGCTTTTTATTCGAGTAAAAGCGGAATAAAGGTGAATTATAGGGTTGATGATGAAGTTACTGCGGCAAAAATAATAAAAGCTAAATGGGAAATGGGAATAGATGGCGGAGTTATCATTGCTAATCCGATTCCACAAGAGTATTCAATGGATCCAAGGGAGATAAACGATGCAATTGACAGGGCTCTTGAGGAAGCTGAACGAAATAAGATTTTTGGTAAAAAGCTTACTCCTTTTTTATTGGAAAAAATTAAAGAACTTACATCTGGTGAAAGTCTTGAGTCTAATATCGCATTAATAAAAAATAACGCCTATGTAGGCGCATTAATTGCCAGAGAACTGAATAAAAATTAAATAAAACAGGGGGGACATAGGATGAAAATAGGAATTATAGGTATAGGAACTATTGGAGGGATATTTTTAGAGAAGTGCCTAGCTACATCTTTTATAGAAAAAATAAATATATACGATAAAGAAAATGACAAGATTCAGCATTATAAAAATAATAGAATCAAGGTCTGCAAGTTTCCTTGCGAGGTTGTTGAAGAATCAGAAAATATTATACTTGCTGTAAGGCCTCAGGATTCAATGGAACTTTTTTCTGAAATATCCAAAAGTGATCTTTCTGGAAAGGTTATAATCAGCACTATGTCAGGAGTATCAATTCAGGTACTCAGAAATAGTCTGGGATGTTCCAATATTCTGAGGATTATGCCCAACGTTGCATGTTCTGTCGGAAATGGAGTCATAGCAGCGGACTTTTCTGAATCTTTTGATGAAAACAGTAAGCCGGAACTGATTCAGCTTATATCAAAATTGGGAAAGATCTTCATCATGGATGAAAGGTACTTTCCTGCACTTACCTCTATAAGCGGTAGTGGTCCAGCTTTTATTTTTGTCATAATAGAGTCGTTTATAGATGCCGGTATAAAGATGGGGCTTTCTTATGACCTTGCATACTCTATTGTCATGGAGGTATTTGATGGATCGGTAGAAATGATGCGTCAGAGTAAAAAGCATCCTGCCGAATTAAAAAACAAAGCCACTTCACCTGCAGGTACAACCATAGAAGGTATATATACTCTTGAAAATGAAGGGCTGCGGGGGACTATTATGAAAACTCTTATAGAGTGTTATAATAAAGCCAAACAGTTTGACAGTTCATTAAAAGGAGGGATAAAACTTGAGGAATGATCTGCAAGAAAGGTTTTTCAGATTACTCGAAACCGAGAGCAAAGACGATCTTATTTCTTTTATTTCAGAGCTCTTACAGCAGGAAAAGATGAAAGTATTTGATATCTACGATGAGCTTTTGATTCCTTCACTCAATGAGTGGTTTTGCCAGGAAAAGGAGCAACGTCTATGCGTTTGGCGTGAACATGTGAGAAGCAGTATTATAAGAGCAATTATAGAGATATCATATATCTATCTTTTAAAAGAAAGAAAAGAACTTTTGGAAAAAGGTGAGTTAGTGCTTTTAAATAAAAGAGTGAGTATAGTATGCCCTTCTGAAGAGTATCATGAAATAGGTGCCAGAATTGTTGCAGATTATTTTTATATGAACGGCTATGATGTGCTTTTTGTCGGAGGAAATACTCCGAAAAATGAGTATGTTGATGCTATTGATATTATTAAGCCTGATTATATTGCCATAAGCGTTACTAACCCATATAATATTATTATTACTCAGAAGACGATAGAACATATAAGAAACGAAGCTAAGGCTAAGAACATAAAACAGCCGGTAATTATTGTAGGAGGAAAGGCTTTTTATAATAAAGAGCATATTGCTATGCAGATCGGCGCAGATAAAGTACTCCACTCGTATGAAGATATAAAGGCATTGGCGGAGGTGGATAGAAAATGAATCTGTCCTTGAAGCTTGCTATAAGATTTCTAAAATCCAATAAAGGTCAAACAGTGCTTATAATAGCTGGAATTGCAGTGGCTGTAGCCATACAGTTGTTCATAGGACTTCTTATAAAAGGCCTTCAGATAAGTCTTGTTCAAAAGACAACAGGCAATACTCCCCAGATAACTATAACTTCTACTACTGACGATAAACTTATAAAGCAATGGGAAGAGTTAAGCGGAGAAATTCAATCCTATGCAAGCGAGTATGGTTTGAAAACTGTCACACAGACTCTTACATTTCCCGTGGTAATAACTTTTTCCGGTAAAAGCTCTAATCTTCTCATAAGGGGATTTAATTTTGAAAGTTCAAAGCCATTATACGATATCAGTAATAAATTAATAGTCGGTAATCTTCCGACTCATGACAATGAAGTTTTAATCGGAGATGAGCTTGCAAAAGATCTAGGAATAAAGATTGGAGATAAACTTAATCTTTTTGTTTTTAGGCTCTTTAAGACCAAAGAGCTTTATGTTAGCGGTATATTTGATTTTGGAGTCTCTTCGATAAATAAAAACTGGATTGTTACTACACTTGAAAATGCACAGACGATAAATAATTCTCAGGAGTACGTTTCGGCTATAGAGATTACTGTTGATAAACTTTTTGAAGCCGATAAAATCTCAGCTTCTCTAAGAGAAAAGATTCAAAGACAGGATATCCTTTTTGAAGATTGGAAGAGTTCAAACGAACAACTTCTCAGCGGGCTTAATGGTCAAAGTATATCCAGTATAATAATCCAGGTTTTTGTGATAATTTCTGTATGTCTTGGAATTGCAAGCGTACTTATAATAACAGTACTTCAGAAGTCAAAGGAAGTAGGAATACTTAAAGCTATGGGATTAAAAGATTCCCAGGCAAGTCTTGTATTTCTGTCCGAAGGTTTTTTACTTGGAATGATGGGGGCAGTTGCAGGTATAGTATTAGGAGTTATACTGTTATTCTTTTTTACTACCTTTGCTGTAAACAGTGATGGTTCGCCAGTTGTTCCTATTATTTTTGATTATACTTTTATAGTAATATCTGGGATAATAGCCGTGGCAGCATCAACAATATCAGCTATCCTTCCGGCAAAAAAATCTTCAAAACTTTCTCCGGTTGAGGTGATAAGAAATGGCTGAAGTCATAAAGATGGAAAATATTAACAAGTACTATGGCGATTATATCAAAACACAAGTACTATATAATATAAACCTGCAAGTTGAGGAATCATCATTTAACTCAATTATAGGGGCTTCAGGAAGCGGAAAATCTACGTTGCTTAATATTCTTGGTACTCTTGACAGGCCGTCTGACGGAAAGGTTTTTATTGACGGGAATGAAGTATCAAGTTTAAATAATTCGCAATTGGCCATGATACGCAATAAATACATAGGATTTGTTTTTCAGTTTCATTATCTTTTAAGCGAGTTTACAGCGTTGGAAAATGTTCTTCTTCCATACCAGATTGGCAGAAAAACAGTACCTGATGAGATTAAAAAACGTGCTGAAGAACTTTTGGACATAGTTGGTTTAACAAAGGTAAAGAATAATCTTGGATCAAAAATGTCCGGAGGTCAGCAGCAGCGTACTGCAATTGCCAGAGCACTTATAAATAATCCGAAGGTAATTCTTGCCGATGAACCTACAGGCAATCTTGACTCTGAAAGTACCGAAAATGTATACACACTTTTTCGCGATATAAATAAGAAGTTCGGCACAACCTTTATTATTGTTACACATGACCGTAAGATTGCAGAAAAAACAGATAGAATAATTGAAGTACGTGATGGTAAAATATTTTTGGATTATACCAAATAAGGCTAAGGAGATTGTAGATGATTTATATAAAAAACGATAGTTTTGATCCCAAATTTAATCTGGCACTAGAAGAGTATGTTCTGAAGAACTTTCATAACGATACATACTTTCTTTTGTGGCAGGATAATCCTACAGTAGTAGTAGGAAGAAATCAGAATACAATAGAAGAAGTTAATTTGGATTATGCAAATCAGAACAGTATTAATATAGTCAGAAGGCTCTCAGGAGGGGGTGCGGTATACCATGATCATGGAAATCTGAACTTCACTTTTATTGTCAAAGATGACTCCCATAAAGATAAAGATTTTAAGACCTTTACTATTCCAGTAATAATGGCTCTGGAGAAGCTTGGAGTAAAGGCTGATTTTACGGGAAGGAACGATATTACAATTAATGGAATGAAGTTTTCTGGTAATGCTCAGTATCATTACAAAGGTTATGTATTGCATCATGGAACTATATTGTATAATTCAGATTTGAATATAGTTGCAAATGTGTTAAATGTAAAAAAGGAAAAAATTGAATCAAAAGGTATAAAATCAATAAAATCCAGAGTTACAAATGTATATGAGCATTTACAAAACAAAATAGATATAGACACATTCAAAGAATTTTTAAAAAGTTATATATTTGAATATTCTAACTTACATTATAAACAACATATTCTAACTTCTACAGATATAAATAACATTAATGAGATTATGAAAAGCAGATACGATACTTGGGAATGGACTTATGGAAGTTCACCCGCATTTACAGTAAGAAATACTGTAAAACTTCCATGTGGCCTTTTTGACCTGCGCATAAATGTTCTTAACGGTACAATAGATAACTTCAGACTTTACGGTGACTATTTCGGTATAGAAGATATTTCAGAGCTGGAAGAAGCTTTTAAGGGAAGACGATACGATATAGATGAGATAGAAGATGTAGTTAAATCTTTAGACCTTAGCTCTTATGTAAGTGGCATAACTGTAGATGAATTTATCGATATTATAATAAACAAGCAGCCTTTATAAGGCTGCTTGTTTATTTGTGTGCTATTACCTCAATTTCTATATCTGCGTTTTTAGGAAGAGCACCGACCTGAAAAGCTGATCTTGCAGGAGGATTTGTCTTAAAAAATTGTGCATAGACATCATTCATCTCGGAAAACTTTGATATATCTTTTAGAAATACTGTGACTTTGAGTACATTTTCTAAGGATGAACCGCTTTCCTCTAAAATATTTTTAATATTAGAGAGAATAGTTTCAGTTGCCTTTTTTATATCCCCGGATATAAGCTGACCTGTTTTGATATCGACCGGAAGTTGCCCTGAAACAAATAAAAGGTTTTCAAAGCCATTAGCTACTGAGTACGGACCTATAGGACTTGGAGCGCATGCTGGATTAATAACTGTCTTTTTCATGAAACACCTCCACATTATTTATATACTTTAATTGTACTATATTGGTTTTAAAATATCAAACCTCATATAGGGATTCTTGCAAACTTATCTGAGTAATTTATCAGACATGAAAAAAACAATGTGTATTTTAACGATTTACATGTCGGAAAACTTAGGTTTTCCGACAATAATTATATAATAATAGAGTGGAATGCTCCGCTCTATTATTATTCAATCTGTCATTATCCAATTTTTATTTCTTTATACGCTAACATATCCAAGTCATCACCGTGCGAGATGAAGATTGCCGTGTTCTTACTATCCTCCAAAATGTTTTTTAGTATATTTCTAGAATCTTTATCCAAATTACTTGTTGGCTCATCAAAAATATAAAGGTCTGATTTTTTTAGCAAACCTCTTATTATTGAAAGCTTTTGTTTTTCTCCTCCGGATAGATTACTTCCTCCCGGTTCAATTTTATACTCAAGCGGTTTATTAAAACCTAGCTGCTTAAATAGTTTTATAATCTCATCGGAATTTATCTCATTATTTACTGATAAAATATTTTCTTGTACTGTACCCTGAAAAAAATATGGATCTTGTTCAATATACGCTATATGAGTCCTTATGGAATCTATGTTGAAGTCTTTATATGTACTTTCGTTCAATTTAAGCTCTCCTTCATATTCGCAGTAAAGACCTGAAAGTAATTTTACAAGAGTAGACTTACCGGATCCGTTTTTCCCTGATATTCTTACCTTTTCTCCTTTAAACACTTTAAAATTGAGTTTCTCAAAGATCGGCTTGTTAGGTTCATAGCTAAAAGAAAGATTTTTTACTTCAAGTAAACAGATCTGTTCATCTAAAAATTTACCATCTGTTTTTTCGCTGTCTGTGTAGAATGTAATTATTCTTCGTGAATACTCCTTGTACATTTTGCGTGCCTTAATAAAGCTTTGGATATCCTCAATTATTTTCTGCAGTGGAATAAGATATATTACGTAACTTGCTATCTGTCCGGCATTTATTTTTCCTTTTGAAAGCATGTAAACTCCAAATATTACTATAACTACCTGAGATAGATAAGCAGATACTTTATTGAAAAAACTTATTTTTGATTTTAAGTAGATATCTTTCTTTGCCGTTTGAATAAAAAAATCTTTAAATAGCTTTTCTATTTTTGAAATATATGCATTTTGTATTCCGTTAGTTTTAAGATAGACAAAGTTGCTGGCTATATCAGATTCATAAGAAGCTGCTTTTGACTTATAATCACTTTTCTGAACCATATACTTTGATTCCATGCTCCTTGTAAAGTATGTGACAACAACCGGAAGCAATGAAGCGAGTATCGCAACTATACCATAAACTATATTTTCAAAGATAAACCAAGATATAAATATCGATGAAAAAATTATTATAAAAGGCTTGGTAATTAAATCAAGAAGAACTTCCTTGTAATTCAAAAGATCCTCTTCCCATCTAAAGGTAAGTTCAGCCCCTATCTTTTTTGCTTTTAGATAATCCTTGTCTAAAAAAATTCTGACTACCTGGCCGTGATGCTTGAGAGACTGCTCAAAATGTTTGATTATTCTTACTATTGAAAGTAAAGGTTCCATAAATATATTCAGAAGAATAAGAATTACTAAAATTATAAGATCTTCCTGTATTAAAGTATAGTTTAGTTTAAGAATATTGTCTGCAAACTCTCCGAGAGTTTTGGCTGTAAGTGTTCTAAAAGCAATAACAGCACATTCATAGATGACAAACAAAGAAAAACTTGACCACATTGCTTTGAGGCAGTGTTTATAGGCTGCTTTTTTAGCCTGAGTATTTTCCATCTTAATTCACCTCTCCAAGCTTAATAAGCTTATATGAATTAATATCATAAACGGTATCGCATAGACTTGTTATACGTTCATCATGAGAAATCAAAATAATAGTTTTTTTAATGCTTTTCAAAAGATTAGCCAAATGTACAATACTTTCCTTATCGAGTCCGTTGGTAGGTTCATCAAGGATGAGTACAGAGGCATGTCTGATAAGACCGGCTAAAAGATATATTTTTTTCCTTTCACCACCGGAAATATTGGAAAAGTTTTCTGCCTCAAGTACTTTTTCATTTATTTCAAAACGTTGCAAAATAACGTCTTCATCTTCTCGGATGCATTCACAGGCTTGTGCAATCATATTAAGAAGCTCTCCCGGAGGTATATTAAAGACAGGATCAGACTGTGCAATATATGTCACATGCTCATAGATTATTTCTTTAGGGACTGATCTTATATCTATACCATTAAACTTTACTGACCCAGTATAGTTCGTTTCCATTCCAAGCAGTATTTTTAATAAGGTAGATTTTCCCGTGCCATTCTTCCCGTTAATTCCTATAATCTTATTTTTGCAGATACTCATCTCTGCATTCCTAAAAACAACATTTTTCCCATAAGAAAATGAAAGGTCTTCTACCTCAAATATATCTGCATTTTCCTTGAGAGAAACGGTTTTTTCAATGCTCCCAGACGAGAGAACAGATACTCTTTCTCTGGCCTGCCTGAAAAGAAATATCTCAGAAAAGGCTTTGTATATACTGCCAGTACTCTGAAAAAAATTATTACTCAGAACAACTGTAATAACGGCTTGTTCAATTGAAATATATTTTTGCAATGTGAAAATACCTATTATAGCGTAGCTTCCATATGTAAGCAAAGCATTTATAGAGTTATTTAGAGCTTCTTTTTGTCCAACCTTAATAAAATTTTTGCTGTATACCTCTACATTTTTTTGGTTAATAGAATTAAACTTATTTGCATACCAATTTTTTAAACCATTGACTTTTATACTGGCCAAGCCATTTTGTCCGGAGATGACAAAATTCATCCATTCTTCTCCGACCTCTGCAGCCTTTGTATATGACTGCTGTAAAAACTTTTTTATGATATACGGTGGAATAAGTTGCGCAAATGAAATTCCAAGAAAAATTAAAGCCAGAAATTTATTGAATGAAGTTATAAAGAAAAAATATACAGCTCCCGAAACTATACCGGTTGAAATTGCTGGAAGTGTATCTGCGATAAAGCTCATGACTTTCTCCAGATCCTTTGAAAGTCTTTCTCGTATTTTACCTGGATCCATTTTTAGTAATTCTACAAGCTCTTGCTTAAACAAGAGCTTGTAGACCAAGATCCGAAAACCATTTTTATCCTTGAGTTCTTTTTGATTTTTAAAAATATCAAAAAAATAAAAAAATAGCTGAAATCCAATAATAAGTAGTATAAATGCAACTGACCTATTTGCAAGGCTTTTTATATCTTGTTTAACCGCACTTCCAATAAGCTTAGAAGAAAGATTGGCGCATGCAAGTGTAAAAATAAGTATTAAGAAGCCTTCAAAAGTTTTTAATACAGAACATACAAAAAGTTTTTCGTATGGCAGTTTGAATTTAGACATTTTTAAAATCTCCTTATAGATATTTTGTCCCTATAAACAACTTATACATTTTATATCCTTAAATGTTTTATTGTTTTTCGACAAATATATCTCAAAATTTTTCATAGATTGAGTAAATGAATACCTATTACCATGTTCTATATTATAAAAATACGTATTGTAATCATCCATATCAAAAATATCTGCTGGAAGCATGTTACAAGGACGGACTTTGCCTTTTTCAGATATTGTAACAATGTAACGACCGGCAGAGCATTTAAAATTATATTTTTCTTCATCTGTAACTTTATTATTATTTTCTATATAAAGAAGTTCTAAATCACCATAAGGATAAAAGTTAATCTTTTCATTATATTTGCTTTTTAAAATATCAATTTCTTTTTTTATAGCATATAGTTCGGCTTGATTAAAAATAAATTTATTTTCTAGAGTGCTATTAATCAACTTTCCAACAGGTAAACTAATACCAAATCTTAAGATATCAATTTTATATTTTGTAAGTTGATAGCAATAATCGTCAAGTTTAGAAATATTATTTTTATTAAGTATAATAGTAGCACAAACAAAGATATTATTTTTTTTGGCTTTTTCAATACCTTTCATTATTTTGGAAAACCCATTATCTACCATGACATTATTTTTGTATTCATAGTTGTTATTTCCATAAATAGATATTTGAATAGTATTTACATGTTTAAGTATTTTATCTTCAACTTCACTTAAAACATAGCCATTTGTAAGTAGTGATGTTTTAAAATCATCATTAGCATACAAGATGATATTCTCAATTTCAGGATGAAGTAATGGTTCACCACCAGTAATATTTAAACATGGTGTTTTACTTCGTAATGTATCTAAAATAACTTTTATTTTACTATAGTCTAAAAAAATCCCAGTATCTTTTTGAGCATTCTTATAGCAATGATCACATTGAAAATTACAGAAATTAGTTATTTCAATTACAGCTAAATACGGATAAAGACACCCTCTTTTTCCAGTATTTATATTTGTAATATAATGAGGTTTTTTTAAAAAACTAATTATTTTTTTATCATTAAATTCATTTATAAACTTATTAAATATACTTTGACATTCTTTATCATAGATATTGAAATGATAGTTCTTTGATATTTTCAAAAAAATATCACTAAGAGAATTCATCCCTGTGCATAGTTCTAGTATATCTGTACCAACAATATCTAAATCAATCTTATAATAGTTATGACTATTTATCTTAAAAACACTTCCAAAATCATCATAAAAATGTATATGGAAATTTTCATTTATCCTTGGAAAAAGTTTTTCCATTATTAACCTCCTTATTTTAAAAGCATCTTAGGCAAACATAGTTTTAAATTAATTAGTTAAATTTAAAATTTCTTTTTACTATAATATAATAAAAGTTATTGGGAGTATCCAGAATGAACATAACTACAACAAGTACCACTAGCACAACAATCATCAGGTAAAATAATGAAAAATTTTAGTCCTAGAAAAGTTGTTCTATTACGTTTTCCCTTCATAATAAACCTCCTAATTTATATTTTTATTATAATAAGTTTGCCTAAGATAATAAAAAATATTTTTAATTCTTTATATAATAATAGCACTCTTATTAATAATATTATGCAAATTTTGTTAGTATAACTAAATTACTTATTTTATCAATATTTCAAATAAATATTTACTTTATGATATAATATTTATATAAAATATTATTTTTTTTTAGTTGGAACATGCTTGAATAGTGTTTTGCAAGAAATAATAAAATGTGTAATTTTTATGTAATTTTATAATAATAAAATCAACAATGATATGTAATATTTTAATATAAAAAAATTCGTTTTTGAGATATAATCTAATTAAATAGGATATATAGGGGGGAGATTATGAAAAAATACAATTTTGAGGATATTCATGAAAGAAGAGGAACCCATAGCATAAAGTATGATTTTCTTAAAACTTTTTATACTAAAGAAGATCTTTTATCCATGTGGGTTGCAGATATGGATTTCCAAACCGCTGACGAGATAATTGATACAGTTGTAAATGTTGCCAAAACTGGTATATATGGCTACTGCGGTATTGATGATGACTTTTATAACTCCATAATTCATTGGTTTTCAGAAAGACGTAACCTTGTGCTCGATAAAGAATGGATAATGTTTGTTCCTGGTATTGTTCCAGCTATTAGTATTTCACTTCTTGGCTTAACCGTACCTGGTGACAAGATCATTTTGCAGCCTCCAGTTTACTATCCTTTTTACTCATGCATTGAGAATAACGGAAGAAGAGTAGTTTTTAATAATCTCATCAATGAAAATGGATACTATAAAATGGACTTTGAAGCTCTTGAAAGATCTATTGACGTTAATACCAGAGTTTTGATCTTATGTAATCCACATAATCCGGTTGGAAGAGTCTGGACAGAAAACGAACTGTCTATGCTTGGTGAGATCTGTAAAAAGAATGATCTTATAATATTTTCTGATGAGATTCACTCTGACTTGATCTATGAAAAAGATAAGTTTAAGTCTATTTTTAGTCTTAACGAAGATCTTCGTGAGCGAACAGTAACTTTTTTTGCTCCAAGCAAAACATTTAACCTTGCTGGCCTTTCAACTTCATTTATGGTTGTTCCTAACCGTTCTTTGAGAGGCAAGATGCAGTCCATCATGAACTCTCTTGCTCTTAACAATATAAATATGTTTGGATTAAATGCTCTTATTGCCGCCTACTCCCACGGAGGGGAATGGCTTGATCAGCTTTTAAACTATCTTAAGGGAAATATTGACTATGTACTTGATTTTTTTGAAAAAAAACTTCCTCAAGTAAAAATATTTAAACCTGAAGGAACTTATCTGTTATGGATGGACTTCAGATTTTTGGGAATGAATGATGAGGAATTATCAAAGTTCTTTATTGAAAAAGCTGGAGTTGCTTTGGATGATGGGTATATTTTTGGAAAACCTGGAAGTGGATTTCAAAGAATGAATATTGCATGTAGCAGAAAAATTATCTGTAAGGCATGCGATCAGATATATGAAGCGATAAAATTATTAGAAAACTGTTAAAACATGATGTTTACAGATGTAAACTTATTTATGATATACTTATAGGAGTGCGTTATTTTATGGGGGTAGATAGGGTTGCTTTTTTTAGAAGAGAAGATAAAATCTGCATATAACAATCTTTATGAATTTATCCGGAACAGTAATTTAATCGATTTTAAAACGGATAGCACATCCTATCTAGAGTTTTTTACAGATAACATAAAATTTTCTTCAAATGGTTTTAAATCACGGAAAGAGTTTGAAATCAACTTTGAAAAAACTCCAGCGGATAACATTCAACTGTTTTTCAAGGATGAAAAGACTTTTTATATCCGTTCTGACGAAAAAGACAAAAAATTAGTATTGGAGCATATTTTATCTGATAATGCTTTTTCAAAGAAAAGCACAGGAATTAGCATCCTATATCTATCGTATGGTACATTAAAATGGAAAAATCATGTTTTTTCTCAAAAACATTTGTTTTCACCAGTATTTCTTATGCCTATTTCAGTTTTAAGAAAAAATGAAAATCAGTATCTTCTTAAAATTCATAGTGAGCAATTTATTTTTAATCCTTTTCTTAAGGATTCGCTTGTCGATATGTTAGACTGTTCTTTACTTGATAATCATGCTGAAAGTTTTTTCAAGGATATGCCCGAAAAAATACCGATTGACTGGGAAATAAACCAACGTTTATTTTTATCTCTTTTCAACATTGAAAGATACATGAACTTCAAAGAGCTTGAAAACAGAAAAGAACGACTTCTGTCTTTATCTATCGTAAAGACACTTTATTCGTCAGATGAAAAATCATATACGACTGTAGAAAAAGAAAAAATCTACAGACCTATGAAAATTTTACCTGTAAGCATACTTGACAAATCACAGCAAAATGCAGTAAAGCTTTATAAAAAAAACAATGATAATTATGCTGTTTTTTCTTCATCATTTTCAGAAAAAAATGAAGTGACAGTTAATATAATACTTCAGGCATTGGCAGAGCAAAAAAATGTTTTGTACGTTTATTCTCAGGAGCAGTCTGCTTCTCAACTCAAAAAAGCATTAAAGGAACGATATTTAGATAATATCTATATATCTCCCGAGCAAACCAGCGGTAAAAATACCGATACTTTAAAAAAGATACTTACCTCTTTGGACAGCTTGGATATATCTACTCGCAAATCTGATACTTCGACTGCAGAAGACGATCTGATTTCTCAGTATGAGAAATCAGAAAATATTCTTTCAGAATACTACATTACTCTGAATACATTTCTGGGTAAGACAGGTCTTAAAGTTTCGGAAGTTTTTGAAAGATACTTAGTTTTTACTTTCAAACGTAATCCGACGTACCGTATTCCAAACGTTAAGAGTATGTCCATTGAAAGTTTCAGTGAAAATCAAAGCATTTTAAATGAATTTTCCTTATATAGCGATATATATAAAATATACAATGATCATCCGTTAAGAGAACTTTGCCTTGAACATTTTGAGGATGTTTCATCAGTTGATTCCTTGAAGCCTTTGTTTACAGAGTACTTAAAATACCTTAATTTCATTGATTCATACATAAAAAAACTGATACCCGAAAGTAAGAATACAATAGATTCTTCTTATATTGATAGTTTCATTGAAATTCTAAGGTTATTAAAAGAACTGGAATTAATAGATCTTACTATAAAGACACTTTTTACCAAAAGCCGTGAAACGCTTCTTACTTTCTGCGAAAAACTTAAATTTTTCTGCGACTCTTATGAACTTGCAAGAAAAAGATTCACAGAAGAAATTTTTTTCAGTATCCCTGAAACTGAGCTTATGCTTGAACATTATATTGCCAACAAAGATAAGCAGTTTAGAAATTTTTTACCACAATTTTCTATAGCCAAGAAGTATTTTATTAAAAATCTTAGAGCTCCATCTGATAAACCAAATATTGATGTTTTTATAAGCGATCTGCACAGAACTTTTTCTGAAAGACAGGAGCTGCTTGCAGATTCAGATTTTACAAATATTGTAGGAGCATACCTAAAAAATTCCCGTCCTAATATTGCTGTTCTTAAAAAAATTGTGGATGACCTGCGAAGCATTCTCATTCTTATAGATACATCTAAAATACCTTTTTATATTGTACAGAACTATGAGCAGGTTACTGATTCAGAGATAAATTATCTCAAGACAGATTTTTCTGCTTTTAAAAAGATTATTCCTTCAGTACATTGCCCGGACTCTCTTATAAGCCAAAAGATAGAACTAACTGAAAAAATAGTTAACAATTCTTTTATGATAGTACAATGGTTCGAATTTACAAAATGGCTGGAAAAACTTACCGGAAAAGAACTAAATGCTTTTCTGGATTATTTTTGTTCAGAAAATTTTGATATTTCGGTTATATCAGAGGTATATGAAGAAACCTTCCTTTTGTCATGCATCGAGAATATATTCATTAATTTTCCGGTACTACGAAACTGTGACCCAAAATACTTTTCTGATATCTCTAAAAAATATAGAGTATACTCTGAACAGTACGTGGAAAAAAATCTTTATGATTTCACTGGAAAATATAAAAATAAGAGTATAGAACCTGAAAAAATACTTGAACTGAGAAAACTGCTTTTCTCCAATATCCAAGACATCAGCTCAGCTGATCTTAAAAAAATTATTAATGATAATTTTAATATTATAAAAGAGATAGTACCTCTTGTCATTCTTCCTATTCTTTCTGTACCGGATTATTTTTTCATGGCTGAAGAAATTTTTGACCTGATAATAATAGATGATGCTTCAACCATCTATTCGGAGGATGTTTTGCCCTTGTTTCTAAAAGGTAAGAGGTTTATACTTGCTGGCGATATTGGTGCTTCTTCACCTTCCAAAGCATCATTTTCTGTAGATAATTTTTTCAACATACGTTCCTTTGAAACAGATATAAAAAATAATTTTAGCAAAAATATACTCGAACTTGCTCTTGAATCGGATATGCCTGCTGTAAAGCTTACACGAAGTTATAATCGTCTTTACAACAGACTTACCACACTGATGGCAGACAATCTTTATAATCGTGAAATTGTTTTCTATCCAGATATACCCAAAACTACCGAAGGACTGTACCTTAGTTTGGTGGAAAAAAACGATCCACATATTGAAGATAAAAATTTCAATGAAGCCATGCAAGTAATCAATCTTATAAATGAGTACAGAAAGAGGTTCCCGAAATATACTATAGGAGTAGTTACACTTAATTCCCAGCAGAAAGATCTTATTTATTCTGTTCTAAAAGACATAGATGCCAGTGAACCTATTGCAAAAAGTATTTTAGGGCTCATAAAAGATGATATTGTTTCAATTGAAGATCATTCGGTTTTGCTCAACGAAAAAAAAGATATCATTATTTTTTCTACCGTGGTATCTTCCTCAACACTTTTTTCCAATATAGAAAAGCTTTCTGTATATGATCTGCTCGAAGAGAAAAAACGTTTTAATACAATTGTTTCTTGTGCGACACATTTGTTACATCTTGTGACTTCGATAGATAGCCAGAGCTTTGAAAAATTAAAGACTTTTCCTCAGTGTGTATTTTTTTATAATTTCTTTTCAGCCTTTTTTACAAGAGAAAGCTCGCTAGACTTTTCAGAGTCTTCACAACGCAAAGAAAACCTTTTTCTTGATTTTTTATGTATAAAGCTTTCAAACGAAGGTCATCAGTGTTTTATACGTAATGACTCATCTGAAAAGTTTATTCAGTTTAAAAACTCTGAATCAATAATTATTGAGTATGATTTTGAAATTGCAAGAACATGCTTGAATGGAAATGAACGTGAATGCCTTAGAAACAGTTATTTTGAACAAAACAACATAAAACCTTACCGTATATGGCTTATAGACTGGGTAAAAGATTTCGCAAAGCAGTATAAGGAACTCATAAAGTTTATTGAAACAGCAGAAACTCATACCTTTGTTTCGACTAACAGAAAAAAACGTCAATCTTTCGCTGCTATCGATAAAGAAGATATATGTTCTTCTATTCAAAGCATACTTGAACTTTCTTCTCTTTCAGAAAAAGAGATAAAACGTGAAGTAATAAAAAAATTTGGATTTTCAAGATTAACAAAAGAAATGTCAAGCCTCATAGAAACTTATATTCAGGAACTTCTTCAGAAGGAAATAATTTGTTTCAGTAAGGAGGATAACAGTTATTCAATCAACATTACAGATAAGTCTCAGAGCTTACAAGAAAGCTGACGTTATTAACTTTAATGAGGTCATGAATGATGAAAGTATACTCATAAATCTTTTTACGCAAATTACTTTTCCTACAAATGCTGAGAAAGAAGAAGCATGGATTGACTCTTTTTCACCTGATTCTTTGTGTGAATATATTCTGGCTGTTCAGAAAAATGATACTGGTAAGTTTATAGGTGGTATAGAAATAAATAACTTGGATCTGAAAAACAGAAACTGTACGATAGCTGTCTATATGCATCCAGATTATCTAGGAAAGGGAATCGGTACACAAGCCATCAAGCTTCTTTTAGACTTTCTTTTTCAAAGATTTTCTCTTAACAAGATAAAGCTTAATGTTTTTGATTATAATGAAAGAGCTATAAAAAGCTATAAAAAAGTTGGTTTTGTTGAAGAAGGCGTATTAAGACAGGAACTGTTTACTTTGAATAAGTATCACGATATTGTTATGATGTCCATTTTGAAACAGGAGTGGAACCGACATGACGCAAAGAACTAACAAAACCACTGAAAATAAGTTTAGAAAATTGACTGAACTTTCCAAAACAGAGCTTCTTAAAACAGGAATACGTAAGTTTAACTTTGAAAAAGTAATAAGTTCTTGCGGATTAAGCAAAGCAACAGTATATAAAAAGTTCAAAAACAAAAAAGAATTTATCAGACATGTCATTAAGCAGTTGTTCATTGATCTTACGGGACCGTTTGAAGATTATATTTCCGATCTGAACTCACTTGACTCGATAATAGATAAAATTTTGAATGCAGCAGCAAATCTTGATAAAATAATGATAAAGTATCACTTTGCTGACGTTTTAAATTCTGAAGAAATTACCTCTCTGATAAATGATCTTTACTATGAAACCTTTGGAAAGGTAATTCTGAAAAAAATTTCCCAGCTGCAGCAACTTCATGAAATAAGAAGCGATATAGATGGAGATATAATTCTTGAGTTCGTTACTTCCGTTACAAAAGGTTTAAGTAAGTTGATGTTCGTAAAAAGCTTTGAAATGACAGGTCTTAGTTACAGAAAATTGCTGATAAGCGCTTTAAAGGATGGTTCAAATGATTGACTATATTGTTTTATGTGCAGTAGGGATAGAAAAAGTACTATGCAACGAAATAAAGCATCTTGGCTATAAAATAGAAAGAACTCTTCCCGGAAAAATTTACGTAAAGGCTGATGAGGCTTTTATCTATACAGCCAATATCAATCTGAGAACTGCAGAAAGAATTATGATGGTCTTAAAAACTTTTCAAGCCATTACTTTTGACAGTCTTTATGAAAATATAAAGAGCATCAGATGGTCTGACTACATACCTAAAAATACAAATGTCGAAATTACCAAATTAAGTTCTGTAAAATCACAGTTGTATGCATTGAGTTCTATACAGTCTGTTTCACATAAGGCTGTTTATGACAGTTTAAAGCTTTCGTACAATCAAACAGAGCACTTATCCAAAGATACACAGGCTGTAGAGATAAGACTTTATCTTAATAACGATATCGCAGAGGTATGTCTGGATCTTTCCGGTGAGCCTCTTCACAAAAGAGGCTACAGAAAACTTGTAAGTCAGGCTCCTCTTAAAGAGACTATAGCTAGCGCAATGCTGCTTACGAGCGGATGGAAGAGAAAGTTTCCGTTATATGATCCTTTCTGTGGTTCAGGAACCATACCAATAGAGGCTGCTCTGTATGCTATGAATATAGCACCTGGTCTGTACAGAAGTTTTTCTGTGCAAAATCTTAAATTTTACAGTCAGGATCAATTTATAAAAGCAAAGCAGCTTGCTGTTTCTAAAATACGAGAGTATGACGCTTCTGAGTTTTCAATATGTGCAAGTGACAAGGACAAGGAAATTATTAGCTGTGCAATAAAAAATGCAGATAATTTTAAACTTGCTCAGTATATCACCTTTATGACTGAGAGTATGGAAAAACTTATTGATCGTTCAGGTATTGGATATGTGGTTACTAACCCGCCATATGGAAAAAGAATACGCGACGAAAAGTATGCTGCAAAAGTATATGAACAGATGCGTTATCTGAAAAAAGTCTTTAAGTCTTGGACGTACGTTATAATTACCGACAGTGATGATTTTGAAAGCTACTTTGATATGAAAGCATCTAAAAAGCTTACTATTCATAACGGTAGTATTGTGAATACAGTTTATACTTTTGATAATGCTTCTGAAAAATCTGTAATCTCTTAAAACGGCGGTGGTGTTTTTGAAAAAAGTATATATACAGTTTATAACCTTAATTCTATTTTTATGCGTTTCAGCCTATGCTTCTCAGGCATCTCCTGAAAAAAATGGTTTTTTCTTTTTTAAAGACGACGTTCAGGATACTTATCAAAAAGATCTTAAAGATTTTATTGTTGATTTTCCGGGAATTTGCGGATGTGAAATACTCTCAGAGGATAAGAGTGTTTTTTTCTCCCTTGAAAGTAGTAAGCTTTTCATTCCAGCTTCACTAAATAAACTGATAACAGCATTTTCTGCACTTGAAACCTTCGGTCCGGAGTACAGATATCCTACAAAAATTTCTTCTGATTCAAAACCAACACCTGTTTTCGGAGGAAACATTTACATAAAAGGCTTTGGAAATCCTGTACTTAACCCGCAAAAATATAAAGACGTACTTTCTTATATTGTAAAAACTTACGCTATTAAGGAGCTTAACGGCGATATAGTAATTGATTTTTCGTATTTTGATCAATCACAGTACTATGGAAAGGGATGGATGTGGGATGATCCACAGCCTCAGATTTCCGCTTTAAATCTCTGGCTTGAAAATTATTCGATCTTTATGAACAAGCCATACTCTTTAATAGAAGATATGATTGGTTATTATACTCTTGCATCGTTGAAAGATTTCGGTGTGGTTTTCAATGGAAAGATAAAAAATGGTAAAATGCCTGAAAACAAAACTCTTCTTTATACTCATCAATCCGAAGAGCTTTTTGATATAGTAAAAATTATGCTTGAAAAAAGCGATAACTATATTGCAGAACACATCTTCAGAAGTATTGGCGCGAATATTTACGGGCTTGGAAGTACCGAAAATTCTGTTAAAGTTTATGAAAATCTACTTTTTTCCAAACTTGGATTACTCAAAAAAAATTATATTATTGCTGATGGTTCTGGACTGTCTATGTACAACCTTCTTTCTCCGCAGCTTCTGAACTCGCTTAACTATTTTATGTACACTAAGTATAAGGAAAAATATCTTGATATTTTGGCAACTCCCGGAGAAAAAAGCACTATAGAAAATAGATTCAAATTCAGTACTTTATGGGCAAAAACCGGTACTTTATACTCTGATTCAGGGATAAGCGGCATTATAAAAACTAAAAAAAATAATCTGTATTTTTTCACACTTATGGAAAATAATTATACTTCTTCTAACTTCGAAATAAAAGAATTTGAAACAAAGTTTCTAACTCTTTTGTACGAAAATTATTAAAAAAGAAGCCTCATTTAGAGGCTTCTTTTTATCTTATAAGTCTAAGTTTAGCATATCTTGGTGTACCGTTCAATATAGGAGGATAGTACTCTCCTTCGATAAGAGGCTTGGCATACTTTATAAACTCTGTTGTAACATCCATTCCGTCATCTGTGATAAATTCATTAGGAATAGTTTTGGTGTTATTTGCGACTTCTGAAAGATCCACAAGATCATATGTAACATAATATGGTTCATCGCTTATACGGTTTATACTTACCATATATCCGTTTTTCCCTTGTAAAGCATAATGTACAGCCATGCTTCCTACAAGAACTGCTTCATTAACATCTGTATAGCATGAAAGATGACCTCCGCTTCTCTGTAGATAATCAGGAACAGCTGTATGTACTTTTAGTTTAAGTTCTTCTGAAATTATTGAGGATATTGTACTGCCTACTCCCCCTAGTTGTTTGTTTCCGAAACTGTCTGTTGCTCCGAAATGGGCAACAAGATTACCTTTATCATCGTTAAGACCCTCTGCTACAACTATTGAACAGTAACCTGTCCTTCTTACGGTATTATCTACTTTGGTAATAAACTTTTCTCTGTTAAATGGAACTTCGGGTATAAGAACTATATGAGGTCCGTAGTTTGCATTTACTCTTGCAAGGCTCGCTGAAGCGGCAAGCCAGCCTGCATGTCTGCCCATTGTTTCAAGAATAAAAACTTTTGTTGAATCAGCAGACATGCTTTTTACATCCAGTGAAGCTTCAAGAATAGCTGTTGCAAGATACTTGGCCGAAGATCCGTACCCTGGAGAATGATCAGTACCGTAAAGATCGTTATCGATTGTTTTTGGAATACCTATTACACTAAGATCAAATCCTATTTTTTTTGAGTAATTATAAATTTTATTTGCAGTATCCATGGAATCGTTACCACCATTATAGAAAAAATATCCTATATTGTACTTTGAAAAAACCTCAAATATCTTTTTAAATTCATCTTCATGAGATTCGGAAAGCTTACGCCTGCACGAACCAAAAGCACTAGCAGGAGTGGTTTTTAAAAGATCAATTTCATAAGGCTCTTCACAGTCCATGTCAGCAAGATCATCTCCAATTATACCGTTTATGCCGTTAAGACCTACATAAACCTTACCAATTTCTCCACAGGAAAAACACTTTTTTATAACTCCGTATGCTGAAGCATTAATAACACTTGTTACACCGCCAGATTGAGCGTAGACTGCATTTTTGATCATACTTATCTACTCCTTTATGATATTAGGCAAACATTTTGTATGTAATAGTATTTAAATAACTGTATTTGAGAAAACCTCTTTTTCATACACGTCATGAGGTTTATAATCATCTGTTAAAATCGAATCATCGCTTTTATCAATGGCTTCATATGCCTGATTATGATCAGCCGGAATAATCATACCAAATCCCTGAGAGTTCTTTGCTCCTAATCCGGAATCAAAAGCAAGACGGATAAGATTCTTATTTCCTGAAAGCACAAAGTATCCTGTCCAGCCTTTTATTATTATTCCCTTATAAAACAGAAGCTTCTCGTTTTTTTCAGTTACTCCGTATGGAGATATATCAAACGTATTATCTTCTGAAAAGTCTATACCTAAAACAGAAGCTTTTCGTTTTATATTTTCGCTTATAAGATTTCTGAAGTTGTCTGAATAAGGCGAAAAGTAATGTGTATACTTATTTTTGTTTGTAAGCGTTATAGTACTATAAACGGTTATAGGTGAAACAGTTTTCACCATAATGGGCGAATTCACTTCGGTTTTAAGAATAACATGACTTTTCAGCCTAAATAGATTATTTTCTATCCTAAAAAGCTCTTTTTCAGAAAAAGCCTTTGATACACAATCCATTAATTCTTCTATGGGAGAAGCAAAGTATACCATAAAAGAACCTTTGAACTTAAGTCTTTTATTGTCAACTCGGAAGCTTTCATAAGGATAGATTCTAGAAAAAGTAAATATTTTCTTTTCTCTTTCATCTGAATTTATAGAAGAACCGAAATATTGCGAAAGCAGATTGTAGAACATTCCTTGCAAAGGCCTGTTATAATGAACTGGAAGATCAACCAATTCATCAGTAGCAGGTTCAAATACCATTTTTAATATCATAATATATCCCCCTTGATATACCTTTAAAATATAATGAATACACTTAAATATTATATCATAATTTCTATAATATTTGTATGTAAAACGAAATTTATTTAATTCTAATTATGTTTTAAGTTAACTAAAAAGAAATCTTTTGATCGTAGCTAAGAAAAAATCATGGTTTCTGAATATCTAGAAACCATGATTTTTTAATACAGAATATATATCTACCTATTAAAAAATTGCCTGCTGAGAATCTTTATCAAAGATATGCATTTTCTCCATATCAAAAACGATATCAAGCTTCTGATCAGATTTTGCCATGGATTTTGGATCAACCTTGGCTGTTATTACCTGCTTACCAATAGTAAGATGTAAAAGTGTTTCACTTCCCAAAGGCTCAACCACATCAACAGTTGAAGTAACAGTGTTATTATCGGTAGCAGCAACTGCATATAACTTATCGTATACATCTTCAGGTCTTATACCAAATACAACTTCTTTATCAATATAAGGCTTAAGGATATCTTCAAACTTTTTCGGGACTTTTATGTTCATATTCTCAGCAGTGAGCCACATGGAACCATTCTGAGTGCTCAATTTCGCATTAAGAAAGTTCATTGCAGGTGTACCTATAAATCCAGCAACAAACATATTGCTCGGTTTATGGTATACTTCGAACGGATCTCCTATCTGATGGATAATTCCATCTTTCATAATAACAATTTTATCTGCCATAGTCATAGCTTCAACCTGATCGTGGGTAACATAAACAATCGTGGCATTCAATCTTGAGTGGAGTTTTTTCAGTTCGCTTCTCATTTGGACTCTTAATTTGGCATCAAGGTTTGAAAGAGGTTCGTCAAAAAGGAAGACTTTGGGGTTTCTTACAATAGCTCTTCCTACTGCGACTCTCTGTCTCTGTCCACCAGAAAGCTGTTTAGGCTTTCTGTCTAAAAGATGCTCTATATCAAGTATTCGTGCGGCTTCTTTAACTCTTTTTTCTATCTCATCTTTAGGCATTTTTCTTAATTTTAGTCCAAAAGCCATGTTATCGTATATAGACATATGAGGATAAAGAGCATAATTCTGGAAAACCATTGCTATATCTCTGTCTTTTGGTTCAATATCGTTAACAATCTTATCGCCTATCTTTATAGTTCCTGCTGAAATATCCTCAAGACCTGCTATCATTCGCAGTGTGGTGGTTTTGCCGCATCCAGAAGGTCCGAGAAGAACTACAAACTCTCTGTCCTTAATTTCTATGTTAGCGTCTTTTACAGCTTTAAAACCATTAGGATACACCTTATCGATATGTTCAAGAATAACGTCTGCCATACTACACCTCCATACTATTCTTCGTTAAAATCTAAAAAAAATTTTTCTATTTCTTTTACTCTTGAAAGATCCCCAGCTTCCACAAGATATAAATCTTTTATCTGGTCAACAAACTCCATAAGGCTTACAAACTTATCATAATCAACAATTATGGCCTGAGGAAGTCCGTTTTTGGTAATAACAATATTTTTTTTCTTTGTTTCGTCCATAACTTTTGAAAACTTAGCTTTTGCTTCTGCAAGACTGTAAAATTCAAGATCTTTAAGATTCATTCTTCGCCCCTTGACTATAATTATAGTCATTTGGTTTATGATTGTCAAGTACCTTTATAAACTTTCCTCTTTAAAGGCCTTTAAAGCTATCTCAAAAAAACTTTCCAAGGTTATGCCCAACTGTTCAATCTTTAAAATATTTTCACGACTTGCACCTTTTGCAAAACTTTTATCTTTAAACTTCTTCTTTAAAGAAGATACCTTAAGATCACGGATGTCTTGAGAAGGAATAACAAGTACCGCAGCTGTTATAAATCCTGAAAGAGGGTCAGCTGCGTATAATGCAATTTCTATAGGAGCATTAAGAACTTTTTTATCATTATGGGCAAGTACTGCGTTCTCCATTTCCTCATCAATAGCTCCCTTAAGCATTTCCACTGTCTTTAGAGCATGTTGATCAACATTATGCTTAGTGAGTTCATAGTCCAGATCATGAATAAGACCTGTAACTTCCCATTTGACAGGATCGAAGCCTAAAAAAACTGCCAGATGTTTCATTATTGCTCCAACGGCTCTTGAATGTTTTATAAGTGTTTCTGTACTTATGTTCTGATATAAAAGCTCTGTTGCTTCTTCTTTATTAAGCATAGCAAGCCTCCTTATGCCTAAGTATAATTATCATGATATACTTGTAATGATAATACTTACGTTTGAGGTGAAAAAGATGGAAAGCATTACAGTAAAGAAAGGACAGTACATTTACGAGGCCGGAAGTATCTCGGAAAATATTTATAGACTTGTATCTGGTAAAATAGAGATTTCTCACAACGGAAATAAAAATATTATTGAAACTGGAACCTTTGGAGAGTGGATAATAGCCGGTGCAAAATGCTATGATTCTGCATATACTTTAACTGATTGCCAGATTCAGATACTAACCCCCGAGGATCTTAATTCGCTTGACTCTAAAGAAAATATTTATTTTGAAATGTTTGAATCTCTTACAAAAAGGCTTACCTTCCTTGATGAATGCATAAGCAGTCAGATTGATCAGGAGAGTGCAATTAATACTTTTAAAAGATTTCATCCTCATCACAAGTTAAGAACAGAATCAAAATTTCTAGACTTTTTCAGCAAAATGAAGTTCCTTTACAATCAGGAAAACTATCAGCAGGCTTTAAACGAAGTATATGCTTTCAAATCCGACTATATAGACTATCCGCTCCGTGATGAACTTGATATTTGGAAGGCCATAATCACCTTTCATTTAGATCCCGAGAAAGCCAAACACCTTTACAACACATTTGATCATGCAAAATACTCTAAAAAATTATCTTTTACATATCTTAAAAATCTTCTTGAAAACAAAAACGACACTCTTTTGAGTTTATACGAAAAATATGGGATACATGTTCCGCCTAATACTATTCTGATAGCAGAAGGTGAAAATCCAAATAATGAAGGATATCTTTTATTGGACGGTGGAATGAAAGTCGGCCGCTATTCTGGAAAAAAAGAAGTTCTTCTTTCTATAATCCAAAAAGGCGATTTCTTTGGCGAAGCAGGGATGTTTAATTCCAACTGCCGTATGGCAACAGTATATACCGACGTTTACTGTGATGTGGTGAAAATGTCAGGTGAAAAGTTAAAATCAGTTATTTCGCAGTTTCCCGCATTGGGTATGAAGATGGTAAAATGTCAAATAAGCAGAATAACTTTTTTGGATGAGCTTTTTAAAACAGTTTGTATTACCAATAAGAGAGAACGTATTACAAGCATAATTGATACATACCTGGAAAAATTTATAACCGTAGGAATAACTCTGAATGAGTTTACATCACTAACAAACTGTACTCAAAGGGAAGTACTTGAAATATTCAGCAACCGAAAGATTAAAATCGATTCCACAGGCCATATAAAGACATCATGACTCACTGTTTGTAATTTTTAAGATATTTCTGCCTTAACTGTGTGGCTTGCTCGGGAGAAATAACCGAAACATTTCCACATGAAAGAGCAACTATATAGATCTGAGCAGTTTTTTCACAGACAAGCGATGCTGTAATTGCTTCGTTGATAGAATCACCTATGGTAACTAAACCGTGATTCTTCATAATTGTTGCATTGTTCTTTCCCATAGCCGTTACAACATTATACGCAAGTTCTTCTGAACCGGCTGACGCAAACTGTGCAACCAGAATTTCTTCACCACAGATCATAACTGAATCTTCTATAAGAGAAGGGATTTTTTCACACACCAGTGAAACAGCACTTGAAAAAACTGGATGAGTATGAATTACTGCTTTTATATCCTTTCTGGCATTGTAAAGTGCAATATGCATTTTGAGTTCAGAAGAAGGTTTATGCTCTGAAAGTACTATCTGCCCCTTCATGTCCGTAACTGCTATGTCTTTACGTGTAAGCTTTTCATATGGAAAGTTCGAGGGAGTAATAAAGATTCTTTCGCCATCACTGACAGAAACGTTTCCCCATGTTCCTTTTACTAAATTTTCAGCTACTATTCTTTTACATCCTTCAATCACACTATCTTTATATTCGTCAAACATCTATTTCCTCCTTAAGTCTGCTTATAATCAGATTATATCAAAGAGGTGATATAGTGTCAATTCTGAAAAATTATTCTGAAATGGAGTACCTTATCGCAAATGGACTTGGTGGAAGTTCTTCGGCATGCGCTAGCGGACTGAACACCAGAAGATACCATTCTATACTTTCCGCAGCACTCAATCCTCCAGTTAACAGAAGGATATTTGTATCACGAGCCTCAGAAATAGCTGTTGTAGAAGATTCAACATATATATTAAGTACTTTAAAGACTGTTAACGGTTTTTTAGAAAGCGGTTATGAAAATATATTATCGTTCAAGTATGAAGGATTTCCTGTATGGGAATTCAAGACAGGTTCAAATATAATAGAAAAAAGTATCTTTATGATAAAAAATAGAAATATGAGTGTTCTGTTCTATAAAAATATCTTTGGAAAAGAGCTAACTCTTACTATAACTCCATATTTTAATGACCGCGATGTTCACTCTAATACTCTTCCTGGAAGCATTAGAATAAATATCTTAAAGTTTTCTCAGAATTTTGTTTTATTTGGAACAAACTTTCTTAACTCCATATCTTTGAAAACTGATGGAGAGATCCAAGAGTATTCACATACTTTAAACAACGTTTTCTATGATGCAGAAAATGAACGGGGACTTTTTGCATATGAGGAAATTATTTCCAAGGTACGTATAACAAAAAAACTGCATCCACAGGAAAGCTTTTATATAATCTTTGGTGCCAACGATGATGTAAGTGATGTTGATCCCTTTACTGCCCTCACTTCTGAAAAGGAAAGAATTATTAGTATTTCAAGTTCTTCTTCTGATAATACCATAAAACGATTGCTTATTGCAGCCGATACCTTTATAATGAAAAGGAAAAGTACTGGAAAACATACTATAATCGCAGGCTTTCCATGGTTCACTGATTGGGGCAGAGATACCATGATTGCTCTTGAAGGTCTATTGCTCTATACTAGGAATTACTCTATTGCTAAAGAAGTAATAGAGAATTTTGTAAATAATCTTCAAAATGGACTTATTCCAAATGTATTTGATGATTATTCTGGACAACCCAAAGGATACAATACTGCTGATGCCACCCTCTGGCTTTTTTATGCATTATATAAATACTATACGTTTACACATAATGATATATTTTTGAAGAAAATGTATCCATACTTATATGAAATTATAAAAAAACATATTTCAGGAACAGATTATAACATACATATGGATGATGACTATCTTATATATGCAGGAAATAAAAATACTCAGCTCACATGGATGGATGTGAAAGTTGAAGATTGGTCTGTAACTCCGAGATATGGAAAAACTGTTGAAGTTAACGCTCTATGGTTTAATGCTTTAAATATAATGACCTATTTTTCAAAAATATTGAATGCTGAGTTTGAGTATGAGTACCTTATTGAAAAGGTAAAGTCTAGCTTTAATGAAAAATTCTGGAATTCAAAAGATAACTGTCTTTACGACGTTATAAACGAAGAAGGAAAGGACTTTAGCTTCAGACCAAATCAGATATTTGCTGTCAGTCTCCCATTTGATATTCTTTCGAGAGAAAAAGAAAGACTGATTATTGATAAGGTTTTAGAAGAACTTTATATCCCATATGGTCTGCGAACCCTTTCACCCAAAGATCCAAGATATATTGGCATATATGTTGGCGACAGATGGACACGTGATGGTGCTTATCATCAGGGAAATGCTTGGCCTTATCTTCTGGGACATTTCCTGTATGCTTTCTTGAAGATAAATGACTTTTCAAAAGAAGCAAAAATTATAGTAAAAAAGCTGCTCTCTCCGATTGAAGATATGATAAATACCGACTGGTGTGGAACCGTTCCAGAAATCATAGAGGGAAACTGGCCTCACGAAAAAAAAGGATGCTTTTCACAGGCTTGGTCTGTAGGAGAAATATTAAGAATAATCCTCGAAGTAAACAAATAGACGGAGAATATTCTCCGTCTATTTGTTAGTTTACCACTTAATCCATTCCGGCTTTTCCCAGTCACCTGTTTTATATTTCTCAGGATAAACTGCTTTCCATGCACCGTTCTTTTGCCATTGAAAGATAATACCTGTAGCTCCGTCTTCCCCACCATATCTGAGATCATGGAACTCATCAAATACAACAGGAGCAACACCTTTTTGACCACCCATTGGGAAATACACTTTTTCAAGTGATTTTATAACATCATCTTTATTGTTGGGATCCTTAGCCATTTCAAGTGCGTCTTTAAGAACGTATAAAGCATTGTAGGCTGGGAAGGATATAAAACCAGGAGCCATTGAATATATTTTTTTATGTTCTTCAAAAAATCTCATAGTATTTGTAGTAAGTGGTGCAGGGCCACCGTTAGGATATGCCGATGTCTCATACAGACACTTTCCACTAGTCTGTTCATAAAACTCCGGTTTAAGAGCAGCTGCTATTGCTCCTACAAGCGCCGCATTTACCTTAAGGTCATACCACTGTTTTGCAAACTGAATACCGTCTTGAGTCACTATTGCATCGATTATGATCTGAGCTCCTGCATCAGTTGCCTTCTTAAAAGTTGCAGAAAAATCATTTGTTCCTGCAGGAAAATAATCAGTGTAGACGATCTCAACTCCTGCTTTTTTAGCTATTTCAGCTGCTGTTTCCGCTATTTGCTTAGCATATACTAAATCAACAGATATAATAGCCGCTTTTTTGATACCGTATTTCGGAACGAGTGAGTTAGCAATAAACTCACCGATTGATCTTCCCTGGGCTATAGAATCCAAAGTTCCAACTCTGAAATAGTATTTGTATTTATTATAGTCTTTTCTGATAAAATTTATTATATCAGGGCTTGCCGCACCTGTTCCTAGCCATATTATTTTTCTCATAGCCATTTCATCCATTGAAGCTAAAACAGGTCCTGTACCTACTCCTCCAATAAGAAAATCTATTCTATCTCTTGTAACCAACTTCATTATTCCGCTTTTCATTTTTTCAGCACTATTTTCATCATCCTGATATACAAGTTCGATCTTCTTACCTAATATTCCACCTGCAGCATTTATTTCTTTTGCAGCCATATCAACAGCATTTTTTACCCATACACCGTTTTCCTGCTGTAAAGTAGCTATTACCCCAATCTTCCATGTTGAAGCAGAAAGTACTGTTAATACAGTTAAAAGTGAAAAAAGAGTTAATAAAAAAAGCTTTTTCATCTTCCATCCTCCTTATATTATATGCCTAAATAGGCATTACGAATAGAGTTATCTTTTGTAAGATCTTTGGGATTACCTTCCCACTTAATCTTACCGTGCTCAAATATCGATATCTTATCAGCAATTGGCATTACCATCGTTGCATCCTGCTCAACAATAAGTATGGTTTTTCCTGTACTTCTTATTTTGTTTATTCCTTCAAAAATCTGTTCCTTAATAACGTGTGCAAGACCCATCGAAGGTTCATCCAGCAAAAGCACCTTTGGATTGAGCATTATAGCTCTTCCTATCGCAAGCATCTGCTGTTCACCACCACTCATAGTACCGGCTTTCTGAGTTATTCGTTCTTTAAGTCTTGGAAAAATTTCGAAAACAAATTCCATACTGTTCTTTTTACTTTTTGTGCTTTCATAAACCATAGCAATTTCGAGATTTTCCTTCACACTCAGATCTGGAAAAAGTCTCCTGTTCTCGGGCGAAAGTGAAACTCCCATTCGTGCAATTTCAAATGTCTTTCTGCCTGTGATCTCATTACCTAAGAAAAAAATACTTCCTTTGGCTGGAAAAACTGAACCGGTGATTACCTTAAGCAAAGTCGATTTTCCGGAACCATTTGGTCCAAGCACAGCGTGGCACTCACCTTCGTTTATATCAAGATTCATATCTTCAAGTACTACGGCTTTAGCATAACCTGCGGTTATATTCTTTAAACTAAGGATTAACAAGAGCTGCCCCTCCTTTTCCCAGATAAGATTCAATAACCTGCTCATTTTTAATTATTTCTTCGGGAGTACCTTGGGCAATTACCTGACCATAATCAACTGCAACTACTCTTTCCACTATTTTCATAAACTCTTTCAGCCTATGCTCAATAAGAATAATAGAAGTACCTTTTTCATTAATTTTGATTATTACATTAGCAATAGGCTCTATTTCAGAGTGTGTAAGCCCCGCAAACGGTTCATCAAGTAAAACAACTTCGGGTTTAACAGCCAAAGCCTTTGCTACTTCTAGCTTTTTTAAATACCCCTGAGGAAGCAGTTGAGTTTTTACTTTTCTCACTTCAGAAAGCTCACATACTTCAATTACGTGATCTATCCATTCTTTTCTCTCTTTTTCATTTTTTATAAACTGCTTCATTCTGGGTGAAAGAGTAGCAACTTTTATATTTTCATATACTTCCAGATCTTTAAATGGTTTAACTATCTGAAAAGTTCTTACAAGCCCCATACAGGCAATTTTTTCTGGTTGATATCCCACAATATCTTTACTATTAAAGATTATTTCTCCGCTATCAGGAAGTATGAATCCTGATATAAGATTAAATATAGTAGTTTTACCTGCACCATTAGGACCGAGTATACCAAGTCTTTCACCTTTTTCCAGAGAAAAGCTTATATCGTTGCTTGCTCTTAATCCACCAAAATTTTTATTAAGATTTTTTATCTCCAGTATGCTCATTTTCCACCTCTTACTTCCGTACTTGTTTTTAGTCCTTTAGGCTTTAAAAAATTTGAAAGTCCGTTAAAAACACCGTTTGGTAGAAACAATGCCGAAAAAATAAGTAAAAGTGTATATATTATCTGGTTATAATCACCAAAATCTCTCAGAAGTTCAGAAGCAAATGTAAGAAAAAATCCTCCAAGCGCTGCTGGAACAATTCCGCCTATTCCGCCTACAACTGCCATAATCATAGAGTTAAGAGAAAGCGGATATACTATATCAGGACCAATATAGCCAAAATTATGTGCTACAAGTGTACCGGCCATTCCTGCAAAAGATGCCGAAAGTGCAAAAGCCGAAACCTTATAAAAAGTGGTATTGATTCCTATTGCCCTGCATGCATCCTCATCTGATTTTAAAGCTTTTAATATAAGCCCAAAATTCGATCTGCTTATTTTAAACATCGTATAAACTGCAAGTACTGCAAATATGAGCAGAAAATAATAGCTTTTGTTTGGATCATCAGTAAGGTAGGTTATCCCTATCATCCCTTCTTCTCCACCTGTATACTGAGACATTGATATTGTAAGTTTTTCAAATATCGATGCAACAGCAAGAGTTGCAAGAGCAAAGTAAGGACCTTTAAGTCTGAGAGTTGGGATACCTATAACTACGCCAAAAATAGCTGATACAATTGCTGATATTGGAAGAGATAGATATACAGGAATAGGAAAAGCTTTGCTTATAAAACCTACCATATACCCACCAATTGCAATAAAAGCAGCATGTCCAAAATTTTCTTTACCGGTATAACCTGAAAGTAGATCCCAACTTGAAGCATAAACTGAGTATATGAGAGCTATAGAAAATACCCATATAAGATACTGGTCATTAAATACAACTGGAAAAATGAACATAAATACTATTCCTATAAGAATCAAAATAACTCTTAAATCCTTAAATTTTTTCACAATTCACCGCCTTACGCTACTTTTTTTCCCATGAAGCCTGTAGGTTTAAACACCAGAAATAAGAATACTATAACAAGAAAAACCACTTCGGTCATACTCGATGTCCATACTAATGCAACAAACTGTTCAAGATACGCCATGAAAATTGCTGCAAGTATACTTCCCCATATACTCCCAAGTCCTCCCAAAATAACTATTGAAAAAGCTTTTATTAATGTTGGCAGCCACATTCCAAGATTTATTGAAAGAAAGGGAGATATTACGATCCCAGCAAGTCCAGATAATCCAGCTGAAAGAGCCGAGGTGACTATAAATATCAGTGAAGTATTTACTCCAAGCAGCTGCGCCGCATACTTATCCTGCGAAGTTGCAAGTATCAACTTTCCAAATTTTGTTTTGTTAATGAAAAACATCACAATAACTATAGAAACAACCGATACAAAAAAAGCAAAGATCCTTGAACCTGGAATTATTTCACCCAGAAGGAGCATACTTTGGTCATAAAACGGTTTTATACTATAATGGCTTGTTCCGAAGACAAGTTTGAAAAGATACTGTGTAAAGTATGCCGAACCTAATGTAAGTATGAGAATATATATACTCTCACCCTTTCGTTGGAGATACAGTATCGGGTATTTCATCAAAAAAACACCGATCAGCATTACCGATAAAAGAGACAGTATTACCGAAAAAAAGGCAGGAATGCCAATACTTATAAAAAAATAGGCAAGGTAAGCTCCTACCATGTAATATGCTCCATGATAAAGATTTACTATTCCCGCTACTCCAAAAGTAAGCGAAAAACCTAATGCTATCAGTGCATATATAGAAGCATTTACTGCACCATTGATAAGCAGGTTAGCAATCACCAGTGTCACCCCTCTCAAAATAATATTTTATATACGATATGATTCATTTCTCATGTAATATGTGAATCATATCTCATGTATATATTATACTTAACAAAAAATAAATACCAAACTCGATATTTGGTATTTATTTAGAAATTATAGGTAATATGTCCGAATAACCATAACTAAACATATATTACATAAAAATTACTTTGTTTTCATTACATTAAATATTTTCTTCTTTTCAAAATTATAAGATGCAATCTGAAAATAATTCAAATTACCCGTCAAGTCATAAAAAAAATATCGTCAGTTTTTTCTTTTTCGATGTTCCCATATAGACCTATATAAAATTTATTTTCTGTATACTGAAGAAGCAAATCCCTGAAATCACAAAAATTAGAATTGTTGAGCGTATAAGAAATATCTTTAATTGAATACTCTTCATATATACCTTTTACTCTAAGTTTTTCAAAGTAATTTTCTTCTATATGCATGAGGTAGAGATTCAAAAAGTTTTTACCCCATATGAAATCGGTTTCTGTGAAAGATGTGACTTTACGTATAAATGAACTTTTCAATTGAGCAAAATCGGTTTGAACACTTTGCTGATTTGTATTTATGACAAAACCGCAGAAAAGTCTTTTGTCAAAATAGACGTTCATAAAGCTGGCTTTCTGAGAGTTAACAATAACTGGACTTTTTTCTCTGAAAAGAATACTCATTATTTCTGCGAAAACAAGTTTCTCTATACTTTGACACTCCTGTGTATAGCCTAAGGTAAGATAAACTTCTTGAATGGGAAGTTCAAGTATTTTAATCCTTTTTTTTTCATATGGATCAGCTGACTCTTTAATTATATTCTTTTTTTCTAGAAGTTCCTGCATATAGGAGTTTATAGCAAGAGTATCAGAAAAATTAAGGAAAACAAAAGTACCCTTTAAAACCTCTGAAGTGTTTTCCTCTTTGAAAAAATTCCTCATGAAGAATAGATTTCTAAGCATACGATCTTCAAGTGAATAAATAGAATTTTTATTAATATATGCTGTTCCATGGAACTCAAATCTTTTCAAAGCATCAAATATATGTTCTATATTTTTTTCAAATGTTGAAATACAAATATAAAGATAATTTTCACTCCGACGTTGGGAGAGAATATAAGCAATACCCTTAAGAGAAGAATGAATATGAACTATAAGTCGGCATGCAAAAGAATCAAATATATCTTGTCTAACAGGATTCATTCTTAAAATTATACCAACAGAGGCAGATTGCGAAAAAATATCTGAATTAAGCAACACATAACTGCTCTGCATAAGATTATCATCCTCCATATTTTAAATAACAATTTTTTCTCTTTACATAATTATATCATGTAATTTACAAAAAAAACTTGAATTTAACATAGAATACTATTAACAAAAAATCCCGTAAAAACGGGATTATTTTTTTGTACTAATGTTGAATTTTTGTATAAGCTCGTTTCTTCGTTTTTCTATATCAATTGTCTTTCTGGCAAGACCTTGATCAACCGCAGTTCTTGAAACTGCAGCAGCAACATTCGGTGCAACATTGGGGTTATATGCACTGGGAATAATATAATCAAAATCAAGTTCTGCTTCAGTTACGAGACCAGATATGGCATAAGCAGCATTTATCTTCATTTCATCTGTTATCTTCCTTGCTCTGACATCTATAGCTCCTCTGAAAATACCAGGAAAAACAAGTACGTTATTGACCTGATTGGGTGTATCAGAACGTCCTGTCGCAGCAATTCTGGCACCAAATGAAATAGCCTGATGATAAGATATTTCTGGATCTGGATTAGAAAGAGCAAAAACAATCGGATCACGGTTCATACTTCTAATTACTTTTTCGTCAAAAGCTCCTGGCTTAGAAACACCTATAAGCACATCTGCCCCTTTGACCACTGTATAGAGATCTCCTTTAATCATTTGATGGTTAGTACTCTCCGAAAGATACTGTTGAATTCTGTTAAGATTTACCATACCTTTATAGAGAACACCGTTTAAGTCTACCATAAAAATATTCTTTGCTCCCGCCTTAACAAGAAGCCTGCCTATTGCTGATCCTGCGGCCCCACAGCCATTCACAACAATTTTTGCACTTTCGATCTGCCTGCTTGTAAGTTTTAAAGCATTTATAAGACCGGCAAGAACAGCCACGGCGGTACCGTGCTGGTCATCATGAAAAACTGGTATATCCATTATCTCTTTAAGCTCATCTTCAATATCGTAGCACTTGGGAGAAGATATATCTTCAAGGTTAATACCAGCAAATGTAGGCTCAAGAAGTTTTACAATCTCAATTATTTTTTTGGGATCTTTAGTATCAAGACATATAGGTATAGCATCAACATCGCCAAACCTTTTGAAAAGAACTGCTTTTCCCTCCATAACAGGCATAGCAGCCTGTGGACCGATATCCCCTAATCCAAGAACTCTTGTTCCGTCAGTAACTACTGCTACCATGTTTCCTCTGCATGTAAGTTCAAAAGAAAGATTATTCTCTTCTTTTATTGCAAGACATGGCTGAGCTACTCCCGGAGTGTAAGCTATACTCAAATCATAGGGCGAGTTAAGAGGAACTTTTGAAACAACTCCAAGTTTTCCGTTATTTTCTCGATGAAGTTTTAGAGACTCTGCTTTTAAATCCATATCTTTTCTCCTTCAACAATCATTTAATCTTCGGATATTTCATCCTCATCCTCTGAATCATCTTCATACTCTTTGCTATTTTCTCCAAACTTGTAGTTTTTGCTATTCTTCTTTATACCGCTGTCTTCATCCTTTTCTGCTTCAGACAGTTCTGGAATAGAAGCTTCCACCTTCTTCCATTCACTTATGTTATCGTAATCATCAGGAGCACTTATATCCTGCTGATTGTAGTTAATATCTTTGATTATCGGTTTTTCCTTGCTTTGAAAGTGATGAAATCCATCCTTGTTTTTTGGACATCGTGTATTTCTTGTATCCGGAGATAGCTTTATTCCACAGTGCTGACAATAAAGTTCAGGCATACGATCACCCCTGTTTATCAATTTCTTTACTGCGTAAATCTTCCTGCATAGTATAATAACCTGATGTTATGGCCTTTTTGCCTGTCTGAAGCTTCATCTGATCCACTTTTATATTTATCAGTTTATCTTTTAACAGTTTCTGTCTTTCAATATCCTTATTATATCTGAATTTCAACTCCCTTTAATCACCTTCAACTCCCTCTGAAATCATGTAACCTTCAGCCATTCCATCCATAATTTCATCCTCTTTCTCTGAATAATCACCCCGTTCCTCATCGTAGTCAATATCATTGATTATCGGTCCCTCGCTTTGAAAGTGATGAAACCCATCCTTGTTCTCTGGACATCTTGTATTTCTTGTATTCGGAGATAGCTTTATTCCGCAGTGCTGACAATAAAGTTCAGGCATATGATCACCCCTGTTTATCAATTTCTTTGCTGCGTAAATCTTCCTGCATGGTATAATAACCTGCTGTTATAGCCTTTTTTCCTGTCTGAAGCTTCATCTGATCCATTCTTACATTTACCAGTTTATCTTTTAATAGTTTCTGCCTTTCAATATCCTTATTATAGATGTTTTCAAATTTTTTTGCAACCTGTGGAAAAACGATGTATTTTTCAATTTTGGCAAATAATTGCATCCGTAAATCCAGCATTTGGTTTAACATGTCAAAATCCTGCATCTGCAGAGATTTGTCTATAGCTTGTTCTACCTGATCCAGATCTGTACTTATCATTAAAATATCCTCTTCCTCGTTCATAACTCACCAGCCTTTCTTTTTACAAATTTTGAACGTTCAATATGCAAGTAATCCTTTATTTCCTGCATTTGTACATTATCAATACCCTTGCGCCACCAGAACGGAAGATACTTGTTGTTAAGCAAAAAAGGATCGGTATCAGATGAAAATATCTCTTGCTCCAAAAGATCATAATGATCCTTGGTACCAGGTATCGGAGTATATTCGTTAACTATTGGGAGTATTTCAAGATCAAAACAAAAATTTATTGCATTGTATATATCGTCCTTATTCTGCTGAGGAAGATTACCTATTATATATGCACCAATATCGGTGGATGAAAAACCCGCATTCTTAAGATTACCAACAGCGTTTACAAGATCAGCATTTGAAACTTTTCCGCCTGTTTTTTTCTGCAAAGAAGAGTCTGATGTTTCATATCCCAGACGAATTGTTTTAAAGTTTGCTTTTTTAAGAAGCTCCGCAACAAGAGGAGAAACTTTTTTGGCATGAATACCGTTAGGCAGATGATAACGTGTCTCAAAGGTTGATAACATTTCTAAAAGTTCTTGCAGCTGCGGATGCAGTAAAAAAGCATCATCAAAGAAAACCACATCTTTTATGCTTTTCTTTGAAATTACCAATTCAACATTATTTTTTATACGTTCAACACTTCTGTACTTATACGACCACATATTAGGAGTCATACAGTAAGAACATCTGTATGGACAGCCTATTGAACTTAATAGAACCGCATACTGAAGATCTGATTTGTAAAGATCATACGCAGGATCAAGCTCTTCAAACCAATCAAAAGAGTCATAATCCTGTTCAAAATATTTAAGAAGCTCTATAACCGGAGAAAGACCTGTACCAGGGAGTACTTTGACATTTAATGGTGAAAAAGTAGAACGCGCATGCTCAGGAAGAATATTGGTATATATGCCTCCAAGAAAAACGGGCGTATCAGGAAAAATCCTTCTGACATGTTCAACTGTATCTACTGTACCTTTATACCAATAGGTCATAGTGGTCGTAAGAAGAACTGCATCAATATTTTGTTTAGAATAAGTACTGAGCTTATCCATAAAAATTTCTTCTGGAAACCCATATCTTTTGAATTTTCGTGGTATATCTTTTATGATCTGGGGTTTGTCTATCTCATGACAGACAAAACTTCCCATACCGTACTCCAGTTTCCTGCATGAAGAAGAAAAAGGCTTTACTTCTTCATCAAACCTGTCAAGACAGTCAATAAGGAAAACTTCATGTCCATATCTTCTTAGGATAGCCGCCACATACAATAATCCCACCGGCTTGAGCCAGTAATCAAAAGCAGCGGAATCTTCAATCCAAGGATTAATAAGCAAAAATCTCAACTAGTTCCTCCCTTTTTATACAATAATAATAAAGTGCGCTCCGTTCAAGGAGCGATAAAAATATTTATTTAATTTTACCATGTTATTTCTTTCCTGATGTTTAAAATTTGTATTCATTATAGTACTTCTTGGCAAGTTGCATTGAAACATCATCTTTAAAGATCTTTGTACTATACTCGAAAAGTTTTTCTGAAATGGCGCTGCTGAACTTTGGTGCCATAAAAACTCCTCCAAAGAATATTATTTCTTTAAGATCCTTAATGTTTTTTTCAAGCTCTTTAACCCTTTTAAACAGAATTTCACTTCCATTTTCTATAAGCATATCTACAAGTCTGGAATCTTTGTTTAGAAGAACTGCAGAAAAAGAGGCTATAAGTGCTTTAAAATTTTTGTCATTTTGAAGATTAACCAGCTGAAAATACTCCTTTACATCAAAAAAACTTAGAAGCTCATCAAAAATCGGATCATACTCGCAAAGACCATCACGGTAAAGAAGAGCATATCTTATTATTTCTTTTGAAAACCAATAAGCACTTGCTTCATCAGCAAACAGATGTCCCCAACCGCCATTTCTGTACTCATTACCATATCCATCCTGTCCATAGACTATCGATCCTGTTCCGCAAATTATCACAACACCCTTTTCCCTGCCGAAAACAATATCATAAACCGCCTGAACGTCTGTCATAAGAATTTTTTTCTCTGCTGGAAAAGTAATATCAAGTATCTCCAGCAGCTTACGTTTTCTGATAGGATCACCAAGACCAGAAAAACCTCCGGCTATAACATCGGTCTGCCCAAAGTCCCTCTTTACTTCAGTAAAAATACTTATAAGCATATCCTCGGACATTGAGGTAAGATTAACCCCATAAGGATAGATCTTGCTCTTTATCTCATAATCAGATATAAAACTTACTTTAAGCGAGCCTCCCCCTCCATCCATGCCGATAACCTTCATATGCTTCTCCTTACAAGCTTCAGCTTATACTTATCCCCTCTATATATAGATTCAACATACTCTATACACTTATTGTGAGCCACATAAGTATATCGATGACGTAAAAGACCGTAGTTCATATCCTTCATATCCAACATTCTCAATTCAGACTGTGAGAGTCTTGCTATTTCTATAATCTCCTGAGCATACTCAAACTTTATATCAAATTCATCCTTAAGAGTCTTGTATATTGAAAGTCTTGAAAAATCTCTTTCAACAAGGCTTAATATACGTATATCCACAAGAGGGTTAAGATAACATTTTTCAATTCCGTAAGGCTCGTCATCGAGATATCTTACTCTCTCTATAAGCAGAACCATTCCCTTGGTTGGCATCTCAAATTTTTCAAAAACATAGCTTGGAGGAGAAATCAGTGTATTATGCAGAACTAGTGAGCTGACTTTCCTTCCTTCCTGGGAAGCTTCCTCTGAAAGTCCTGCAAGAGAGCTTATCTCTTCTTCTCTCTTTTTTTGAATAATATAGGTTCCTCTTCCTTTATGTGAAGAAAGTATTCTTTCCCTTTTAAGTTCTTGAAGTGCGTTACGCATAGTCAAACGGCTTACATTAAACTCTTGACAAAGCTCGTTTTCCGTTGGAAGCTTCTCTTCATATTCATTTTTTTCTATTCTGGCCTTTAATATCTGATATATTTTATAGTATATCGGTATATTATTCAGATTAAGTGCTTGTGTGTTTGTCTCATCTTTTCCAATGCCATCCGGATATTTCCGTCCGCTGTCCTGAGCGTTTTTTCGCATAATTCTCTTTCACCCTCCGTAAGTGCCATAAGTATTGCAACCGGTACATTTTTTTCAGATGCGATTATTATCTGTTTTGCTTTTTCATAACTAATACCGGCAATGCCGCCAACAATTCTTATAGCTCTGTCCATAAGCTTCTCATTCATTATTTTGACACCAATCATATAATTACCAAAAACCCGACCGGTTTTTATCATAGTTGCTGTGCTTATCATATTCAGTATAAGTTTTTGGGCTGTCCCGGCTTTGAGTCTTGTACTTCCTGTAAGCACTTCAGGACCAGTATATGCACTTATAACAATATCAGCCGAATCAGAAAGCCTTGGATCTGAAACATTACATATCAAGCATGTACTGCAACCAACAGTTTTAGCATAACTCAGCGCACCTTTTACAAATGGCGTTCTACCACTTGCAGTGATTCCTATAACTACATCGTGTGTCTTCAAAGATATCTGTTTAAGAGCATTTTCACCTGTTTCAGAACTATCCTCAGCATTTTCAACCGCATTTACAAATGCTTTATCGCCTCCGGCTAGAATGGGAACAAAAATTCCCTCATCTACACCGAAAGTTGGAATAATCTCAGCACTGTCAAGAACTGCAAGCCTCCCGCTGGTACCTGCTCCAACATATACTACTCGTGCAAAACTTTTAACTGCCTTTATACAAAATTCAACGGTTCTCTCTATTTGTGGGATACATTCGGAAACTGCTTTTGGCACTTTAGAATCTTCGGCATTCATCACTTCAAGTATTTGATACACATTCATGCTATCCAGATTCACGGTATCAGGATTAGGTTTTTCCGTATCCAGTTTTTCAAACATATCTCACACCTCGTCGCTGTTATATTCTTTAACACTGATTTTTCCGGAAGGTTTGATCTGACCATTTAAAACCTTAAGAAGCGAGCTCTGTGAAACCAGTTCATAACCATATGTCAACAAAGAGTTTCTAACTCCTTTTATGAAACAGTCGTAGGGATTTCTTAAAGCTATTATAAGCGATTTGGGAGAAATTTTGCATAGTTCTTCGACAAGCTTTCTCTGACCCGTTTTCAAATGCGCATTTTCTGTAAAAACTATATTTACTTTGGAACAATTAATATCTTTCAAAAGATCTTTTATCCCATCAAGCTTGATTTCAGGATCTATTACACAGATTTCTTTCTTGAATAGCTGTCCAATTTGTCTTGCAACCATAGGAATACCCTCATTAGGACCATCTTCTACTTGAACCTGTCTGGTAAGCCTTACCGAAAAAACCTTCCCAACGTCATCACTTTTTAGAGGAAGAATTGATTCGTCAGATATTCTGCTGGTCACTGACCTATCGGTGATTTTTTGAATCAGCTCCAAACTTTTTTTGGATCCTATGTCCGAAATACAGTATTCTTGATTTGGAAAATCATTAGCTTTTTCTGAAAACTTTTCTATTCTTGTAAAAGATTCTGAAACTCTTTCATAAACAGTCTCATCCTTTTGAACCATACTGCACAGATAGTTGTATACGCGAATTTGCACAAGAGGATCATGGCAAAAAGTAAGAACGTCCATTCCGGCTTTTAAAGACATAATCATGGCTTGTTCGGGTGAATAGTAATTGCTCACTCCTCCCATGGAAAGATCATCCGATACCAAAACGCCTTTGTATCCGAGTTTCTGCCTTGCCAATACGGTAAGGACTTCATATGAAAGGGAAGCTGGTTCCTTGACTCTCTGAATAGACGGAATATATATGTGTGACGGCATTATAGATTCGCATGCAAGTTCTCTGAAAGGTCTGAGTTCGAATTCCATAAGCTCTTTTTCGTTAATATCAAGAATAGGAAGATCAATGTGAGCATCTACACTTACCCTGCCTTTACCGGGAAAATGCTTTAGACATGTCATCACACCTTCTTCATGCATTGCATTCACAAATTGTTTTGAGTTCTCAATAACCTTGTCTATAGAATCAGAATAACTTCTCACTCCTATTCCTGGATTTTTAGGATTACAGTTAATATCCACCACCGGAGCAAGATTCCAATTTATGCCTATGGCTTTCATCTCTCTGGCTAATATCTTAGAAACATCATAGATACAATCAGGATCATTTACAGCAGTCAAAGCCATTGAACCGGGGGAAACAGAAAATCCTTCCCGCAAACGGCTCACTATCCCGCCCTCTTGATCAATTGATATAAGAGGTTTGTATCCTAAAAAAGTATTTATATCGTCCACAAGCTTTTTGATTTGTTGAGGACTTACTATATTCCTTGCAAAAAGAATTATAGCCCCAGGCATTATATGTCCCAGTAGGCGCTTGGTTTCATCATCCAGAACTGCCGAAGGAATACCTATCATAAATAATTTTCCGTTTTTACTCTCCTGCATCATTATTAGTCCCTCCCATACAACAAAATATCTTCATTACTCTGCATAAACTCCTTGCTTTCTTTTTCCCACGAATCGAAACTGAACTTTTCACTATTTTCTATACTGAGTCTGAATTTTCTATCTGCTGTAAGCTTGTCCATACCTTCGTTAATTAAAAGCTTACCGGATCTGAAACAGTATTGTAGGATACTATGACTTATGACAAAAAAATTATCTTTCAGCGAAGGGAAAAATTCTGCTCCAAAACACAACTCTGCCTTATATTTTCTATCGAATGGAACAAAAGTTCTTTCCCTAACTTTTAAATCTGGAAACTTATTATGAAGATACGCTACGAGTCCTCTGCTGTCCACCCATGGTGCACCAATATACTCAAAAGGTTTATATGTTCCTCTTCCTTCGCTCAAATTTGTCTGCTCAAAAAAGCAAAAACCAGCATACGCCAATAAAGAGTTAAAGGTAGGTAAGGCTGGTGACGGAACATTCCAAAGTTCATTTCCTTGACAAAAGTACTCTCCATTCCATCCAGCACATTTTATTATTCTCAAATCAAGATCTAGCGAGTACTTTTTCTTTATGTACAGGGCTAGTTCTCCATTTGTTAAGCCATATGAAGCAGGTAAAAAGCAATCTCCTACAAATGAGGAAAGTTCAGGAAGAATTACTTTGCCAAACACATACCTTCCCAAAGGATTGGGTCTGTCAAGAATCATAAATATCTTACCATGATCTGCAGCCGCTTTCATACAGTAAAACATTGTATATATAAACGTGTAAAATCTTAAACCAACTGATTCAATATCAAAAATCAAAGCGTCCAGGCCATCATAATCATTTTGAGATGGATAATTATTTTTTCCGTAAAGACTTTTTACAGGAATTTTACCTGTGCCATAAAAGGAATCCTCAATATGCTGACCATCTGGCAGACCATATATTCCATGCTCCGGAGAAAATATCTTACTTA
>Ga0116149_1000545_pt1 | contig 49136 bp, 36 predicted proteins | sample AD_UKC057_MetaG_FD_89787 | JGI IMG/M metagenome (GOLD analysis project Ga0116149, IMG submission 89787) | Active sludge microbial communities of municipal wastewater-treating anaerobic digesters from USA - AD_UKC057_MetaG | ecosystem: Engineered > Bioreactor > Anaerobic > Digestate | place: USA...
CGCGGCTCTCGGTGTTCCGCAAGCTTATTCCACCGAACGAATGTGCGTCTTGTAGCTCTCCCGAGCAGGCGGCGGCGGAACGAAATCAGGATAGCCCAGCGCCAGCAACGCAATGACCTGGGCCCCTTCTTGAATTTGCAAAATACCCCGCGAAGGAGGCGCTGCGCCCACCGAAAGCCATATCGCCCCAATCCCGCGGGCCCAGGCCGCCAGACACATATTCTGTACCGCTGCCGATGTGCATTCTGGGTTTTCTACGATTTCCAATGGTTCGACCCCCGGACGACTCACCACCGCGACCATATACGGCGCGCCACCAAAGTCGTCGCGAAGAGATAGAAGCCCCTTGCGCTTGGGCTCCGGAACATCTGGCGCTGCCAGAAGCTCATCGACCTTGGTTTGCACCATCGCCAGCAATCGTGCCCGCGCCTTCGGTCCCACCACCACGAATTCCCAGGGCTGCGTATTTCCATGAGATGGCGCCCACATCGCCGCCTCGAAAATCTCATCGAGCTGCTCTTGCGCAATGGGATCCTTCTTGAACTTGCGAATCGTCCTGCGTCCCTTGATCGCTTCCAATACGTCCATGTCCAACCCTTTCCTCGCTTTCGATACCCATGACAAGCCACTATATAGCTCGCCCATGAGCACCAACCACCGTTAGAATCCGTGCAAGAACGCCAACCTTGGCACAACTGCCCGCGGGGATCCAGAGAGTCTTTGCCAACCGGTCATGGTCAAGGCAAACGCGAAAACGCTCACGGCCCACGGCCCACGAAACCGGTCACGGTCACAGCCCACGAAATCGGCCACAGTCAACCCATATTGATCCCAGCAGTGCGATGAGGCGCATGACCAAATCCATCAAAGCAAACCCGTCCGGGAGGCGGGAGACTATACTCGACGTATCGCAAAATGCCGTAGCGTCGATGCCATCTGGGGATGGGGCCATGACAAGCGGTTTGCCTACATCCCCTGGCTTTCGAATCACTTCCCCCTGCTCATCAATCCCGTTGCCCCAACAGGCTGTCGTCGATAAAAACAAGATCTTTCATCCGCTCATTACATTGTTTTATCTATTGTTTACGCGTAGTTATCTATTTTTGATCCACCGCTGTAAGGTATCCGCTTGGCACCACGTTCCAGAGCCATGAAACGGATTCCTACCTTATTGCTCACTTCGGTCATGGCTATGGTTGCTTTGGGTTGCGGCGCTTCCAGAAGCATGGGGGACAATTCCCCGCCCATCCCCAAAGAGTCTGCCTCCGCCCCTGCATTACAACGTTCGCTATTTTCTCGTGACCTGACGGGTTCCGTCAGCGAGCATGATATCCAGACGATCCTCGGTTCCCGCGTGGAATTGGGCTTCCCGGCCCGCATGGGTGTCGTGGTTCTCGGTGAGCCTTTCCGGGCCGAATCCGCTGCTTCCATCGACCAGCATTCGATGATTGGCCCCGCCATGGTTCGTGCCCTCGATGCTTCCCCTTACGTTTCCCATATTACCGATATATCCACCGGCCTGCCCAATCCCCAGGGAATCGAAGGCTTACGCACCATCGCCGCCCGCTACCGCGTTCGATATCTGCTCGTTTGCCATGTAGCCGCCGAGGATGGCTCCCACTTGAACAATTGGGCATGGCTCTATCCCACCGTGCTCGGCTTCTTCATGGCCCCTGGCGTCACCGTGGGCTCCCACGGACACGTCGAAGCCAGCCTCCTGGACGTCAAAACCGGTACCGTCCAATTTACCACCATGGAGCCGTTCGAGTCGTCGAGTGTCACTTGGGTCATCGGTTCTTCCCGACACCACGAACAACAAGATGCCAAAGCTTTGCAAAATGCGTTGGATGCCCTGGCTCGCTCGGTATTGATGCAAATGGAACGGGTTGCCAAGTGGGAGAAAAATCAAGAAAAATCCCCGGCCCATACCGAGCCCGAAGACCTGGCCTTGCGCTGACGGGCTATCGCAAAAGCGCAAACGGCGAATTCACCTCGACGACCGAACCCTCTCGTTTCGTATCCCCTTTGTTATCCGAGTACCGACCGGGCGCTGAATCCCCCTTCTCCTGAGCCATCCCCTCATTTTTCCCCGGGGCCTTTCCTTCATCCTACGACAGATGGAAACAAGTTCCTACCATCGCTTGGCCACGGTCACGGTCACGGTCACGGTCACGGCATACGCGAAACGCTCACGATCATCCCATATTGTTCACCGCAGTGCGCCAGTCCCATGGTTAGTAGCTCAGGGAAACTGTTGGGGGTGCTCCAAGGCAAGCTATGGAATCGAGGTAGGATAAGAGGCGATACGCCGTATCCTTCAGAACATTTTTACCCCACCTCCCCAACGCCACCACCCCCGCCAACAGCCTGGACTCCTTTCCCAACTTATCCAACACTCCTCGGCCCATGAGCCATCCTAAGCAGCTCCTTCTCGACGAATACGAAGCCCTCGCCTCCCAAATCGCCTACCACGAACGATTGTATCGCGATGGCGTCCCCGAAATTCCCGATGCCGCCTTCGACGATCTCGTCGACCGCTACCAACAACTCGCCGACGAACTCGAAATCCCCCCGGAGCAGCGCATCGATCAAACGCCTGGCGTGGACCATACCGATGGATTCGTGCAGGTCGAACATCGCTCGCCCATGCTCTCGCTCGAAAAAATCTCCCCCTATCGTCGCGACGGCAAAGGCGATTCCCTGCCTTCCCTCGGACAATTCCTCTCCTGGTATGACCGAAGGCAAAAAGACCTGGGCATCCATCGGCACGAGCAACTCCCCCTGCTCGTCGAACCCAAAATCGATGGCATCTCCGTCTCGCTGCTTTACGTGCGGGGCCAACTCCAAAGGGCGGTCACGCGCGGGGATGGGAAAAAAGGCGACGATATCACCCGTCAAGTCAAAAGCGCCCGCGCCGTACCCGAACGACTCGATGGCGTGCGTGGCTCGCTCGAAGTGCGCGGCGAACTATATTGGCCCCTCGACGCCTTTTCGGCCCACAACCAGAAACTGATTCTCTTCGGCGAAAAACCCCTCGCCAACCCCCGCAATGGCTGCGCCGGATTGATGAAACGAAAAGACCCCGAAGGGCTGCACCACGCCGGTATCCGCTCGTTCCTTTACCAAATCCCCTGGTCCGAAGACCTGCCCTTGCCCACGTCGCAATTCGAGGTCCTGCAATGGCTAAAGCACTGCGGTGCTCCCGTGTACCTCGACGAAATCTTCCTCGCCCATCATCCCCACGACGCCTTCCATTACTGCGAGCAATACGCGGAGCGTCGTCCACATCTGCCGTACGAAATCGATGGCATGGTCATCAAATTGGATCGCCTCGACTTGTACTCGCGGCTCGAAGGCACCGGTCACCACCCCCATTGGGCCATCGCCTACAAATTCCCTCCGGAGCGAAAACCAACCCTGCTCAAAGGCATCACCGTGCAAGTCGGAAAATCCGGCAAACTCACGCCCGTCGCCGAACTCGAACCCGTGCTCGTCGCTGGCACCACCGTCTCCCGCGCTTCCCTTCACAACTTCCCCGAACTCGAACGCAAGGATGTGCGCGTGGGCGATACCGTATTCATCGAGAAAGCGGGCGAAATCATTCCTCAGGTCGTCTCGGTGGATCTTGATAAAAGACCAATAAATACCGAATCTTATGCCAGGCCCACCGCCTGTCCCGCCTGTGGCGCCGACGTCGTCTCCGAAGATATCTTCATCTACTGCCCCAACCCCTCCTGCCCCCACCAGGTGCGTGAACGGCTTCGACACTTCGCCAGCCGCGGCGCCATGGATATCGAAGGGCTCGGTGCCGCCCTCGTCGAACAAGTCATCGACAAACTTGGCGTTGTCTCCCCCGATGACGTGTTTCGTATGAAAGAAGCCGACCTGGCCGGTCTCGAACGCATGGGAAAAAAGAGCGCTGCCAACCTCATGAAATCCCTGCAGATCGCAAAAGATAGGGGACTGGCGCGCGTGCTCGTCGGCCTTTCTATTCGTCACCTCGGAACCACCATGGCCGAAGACCTCGCCAATCACTTCGAAAGCGTCGATGCCTTGCTCGACTTCGCCCAACGCTACCGGCAAGGCGACCCACAAGCCATCGAGCAAGTCGCCCCGGAAAAAGGCAGCGGTGTCATCGAAGGGATGGCACGAAAAACCGCCGATAGCATCTTCGCCGAGCTGGCTTCCCCTTCCGTGCGTGGCGTGATCGAGGGCCTTCGCCAGGTCGGCGTTCTGCTCGAAGCCAAACGCCAACTATCGGATGCCGTAGTCGGCGTGGTCGGCAAATCCTTCGTCCTCACCGGCAGCTTACCTACCTTGAAACGCGACGAAGCAAGCGCGTTGATCAAAGCGGCGGGGGGGATCGTCGGAACTTCCGTATCCAAAAAAACGGATTATGTCGTGGTCGGCCAGGATGCGGGCAGCAAGCTCGACAAGGCCCAAAAACTCGGGATTAACCTTCTCGACGAAGCAGGATTGCTTGCTTTGTTGAGGAAATAATCTTGCGCGTCATCAGCATCGCACGAGCAGGCGTCACTTCACCTCTTGCCCCGAGGCTGAAGGCTCCGGATGCGCTGGGCGCGCGGCATCCAACACCGCCTTGATTTGCTCTTCTTTCTTTTCCCCTTGCAGAAAATCAACCAGCTCTTCCTCCGACGTCAGAAAGTACATGCCGGGCATGATCGCCGTGGGCTTCATCAACGTGTACTTGCGCGCCAAACTGCCTTGCGTGTCCCGGTACACGCGCATCACCCGGATATCCCTTCCCTTGGTGGCAGCTTGAAGCTCCTGCCAGGTAGAGTCGATCCCCTTTTTAATAATAGGACAGATCGTCTCCTGATCCAAAAACACGATTTGCGTGATTTGCGCGTTCGATTCGGATACCGCGGATTCCGTCGAGGATTTGGAGCATCCACTGCACGGCACCGCCCCTATCACGAGCAAACACATCCGATACAACCAACGAAAACGCATGAGTCCAACCTTCGGGTACGTCGATGAGGATACAACGCGAGACGCGCGGAGCAAGCCTGCTCATCCCTTCTCTAATGCCGCCAACAGTGCTTCGGCCCCCTCCAACATCGATTCCCGACTCGGAGGCGCCTGCTCCTTGATATCGACCCGTTCCAATCGATCCTCGGGAATATTTTTCAAAAATCGACTCGGCGCTCTTTTCGACCCTTTGCCATGAAACGTCCGCTGTTTCGCACGGCAAAGATAGAGTCTCGTGCGCGCTCGCGTCAGCGCCACATAAAATAACCGCCTCTCCTCTTCCACATCCTGAGGCGTCACATCCGTGGTTTTCCCATCGAGCGTTCTGGCATGGGGGATGAGCCCCTCTTCGACCCCAACCACAAAAACCGTATGAAATTCAAGGCCTTTGGCTCCGTGCATCGTCGTCAGGGTCACGACGTTGCCCGCGTCGTCGTCCGCATCCGTTTTCAATGTCAATAGCTGCAAATACTCAGACAGCGCTTTGGCACCAGTCTCCCCGGTTTTATCGAAACGCGCCAGCGTATTGAAAAAATGCTCCAGGTTGGCTCGCCGCCGCGAGGCTGCCTCCTGCGATCCCGAGCCGGACATGATATCGGCAACCATTCCCACGTCCGCCACCAACTTGCGCGCCACCTCCGCCGAAGCCAGCCCCCTGTCGATCCCACGGGCCACCGCGCCCAATGCCGTCACCAGCGCTTCGCATCCCGCCACCGCCGCCGTCGCAAGCCCCTCGATCGATGACGCCTTCGTCACCGCCGACCATAACGTCATGTCATGCACAAGCGCGTAGGCCGCAAGACGCTCCACACTCATTTGACCAATTCCCCGCGGCGGATAATTGATGATGCGCCGCAACGACAGCTCGTCATGCGGCTGCAACGCGGTCCTCAACAACGCCACCAAGTCTTTCACCTCTTTTCGTTCGTAATACTGCGTGCCCCCTACGACACGAAAAGGGATCTGGCGCTGGCGAAACGCTGTCTCGAAAGGCTCGCTCTGTAGGTTGGATCGATACAACACGGCCATCTCCCGCGCCGCCAGCCCATCGCGAATCAACCGATCCACCTCATCGCCCACGAAAGATGCCTCGATATCCGCATCCGCCGCCACCACCAGACGAACCTTGTCTCCCGCTTCCCGCGTGGCGATCAACCGCTTCTCATGGCGACGCGCCGTCGAGGCATGAATGACCGCGTTCGCCGCGGATAAGATGGCCTCCGTGGAACGATAGTTGTTCTGCAACTTGACCACTTTCGTTCCCTCGAAATGCTTTTCGAAGTCCAAGATGTTGCGAACATCCGCTCCGCGCCACGCGTAAATCGATTGGTCGTCATCGCCCACGACGCATACGTTGCGATGCTCTTGCCCGAGCAAACGCATCACCTCGAATTGTGCGTAATTGGTGTCTTGGTACTCATCGACCAGAATGAACCAATACTTGGATTGCCACCGCTCCAGGCAATCCGGACGAGTTCGGAACATCCGTCCCACCTCGCAGACCAGATCGTCGAAGTCGAACGCGTGGAACGTGCGCAGCGCTTCCACGTACCGCGGATAAACCCATGCCGTCACTTCATCGTAGGGATCCGCGAACCGGGGCTCGTACTCCTGCGGTGAAACAAATGCGTTTTTCGCCGCCGAAATGCGCGCGGCTATCGCATGCACGTCCCAGCGACGATCCCCTCTTCGAGCGCGAAGTATCTCTCGAATCGCACTCGCCTGATCCGCCTGGTCGAAAATCGCAAACCGGCCATCCCGAAAACCAAAACTGCGCGCCTCCGCACGCAATACGCGCAGCCCAAACGAATGAAATGTCGAAATACAACTGTCCTGCGCTCGTTTTCCCACCAGCTTCTGCACACGCTCCGCCATCTCCTCGGCGGCCTTGTTCGTAAACGTCAACGCAAGAATCGCCCGCGCCGGCGTGCCGTCTTCGATGAGCCGGGCAATGCGACGGGTAACCACCATGGTTTTTCCCGAGCCGGCTCCTGCAAGCACCAGCATCGGTCCCCGCGAATGCTCTACCGCCGACCGTTGAGAAGAATTGAGTTCCGTTGCCATCATCAGGACCCTCGCCCCTAGCGCACAACCGTGGGAGCAGCAAAGGCCGAGATGATTTCGAAACCAGCTATCCGCGTGAAAAGCTGCTGAGAACCAACAATTGGCCGTTGTCGATGCCTCGACATCATGCCGGTCGATACCATGCCGAAAGAATCAGTGCTCCCCTTGCGCTCCCTCCGGCGGTGGGCCCGGCTCTGGCGCCTCCGGCACTTGGGAAGGCGATGACCCAGGCTGATCTTGCGGCGCTTCCGGAGCAGGTCCCCCACGTTCTTCCGAAGGCTCCGACGGTTGCCCAATGGCCTGAATGGGACGAATCAGATTGCGAATCCTCTCGCCTGAACCCCCCAACGATATCATGGGTTGACGATTCGCTCGTTCCGCCATCACCCGCGCATTCGAAATCGATGACTTCTCCGACGCTTCCTCAGGGTCCGCCAGCGGTTCCGACTCCGCTGACGGTGGTGAAAGAGACCTTTCTCGCGAAATCCGCATCGGTGAACGACGTTCCATGGCTGGAGTGGATGAACGGCGTCGATCCATCGTTGGCGAGGGGGACGGTGCGGGCGCCTCTGTGGCTGCCGCTGTATCCGCTTCCTTTTTTGAATCTTCGGCTCCCGTGGCCGCCCCCGCGGTTTCAGGATCCACAAGGTCGTAGACCACGAGCCCGAACATGCCTAACAGCATGAAACCAAAGGATATTTTTATGGCCCAGGACTCCACCGCCGAGGAAGTGGTTTTCATGGAAGGTTCTGGTCGAAGAGACGCCATGACGACGTTCGCTCCCATCAAGCTCGAGACGATTCAAAGCTTACACCAATGGCAAAAAGCGCAAGCGCATTTCGTCGGGCGCTCGACGAACCAATCGATTTTTATCCGGAAACGATGTCCTTCTGCTCGATGCGCACCTGTACCCATTGCCCTTGCCGTCCCGTGGTGGTGCGCAGCCGAAGGCCATGGGACGTCAAGCTCGTTCCATCCGCAAGCTTCAAGGCACGAACCGTTTTGCCCTGTTGAGATCGGTGAAATCGAGCGCTGCACGCGTGGCCGAGTTCCGTCAGCAGCGATGTCCTCCGACGCTTATCCTCTTCCGATACCTGATCGGGGTAGCTGTAGGCGGCCGTTGCTTCTCGCGGTGAAAATGGAAAGACATGCAGCCGGGCAAACTGCACTCGTTCCACCAATTCGAGCGTTTGCAGAAAATATTCTTCCGTTTCCCCGGGAAAACCTACGATGAAATCCGCCGTGATCGCCGTATCCGGACGAACTCTTCTCGCTTGCCTCGCTATCTCTTCGACATCCTGCACGGTGTAGTTGCGACCCATGGCTTGCAGCACCGGGAACGACCCGCTTTGCACCGAAAGATGAAGGTGGTCACAGATACGCTCGTCGCGAAATACCTTGAAAAAACGAGGATCTAGATATTCCGGCCCCAACGATGACAACCGGATCCGTTCGATGGTCGTTTGCTCCAAGATGGCGGTGAGCAACGAGGCCAGCTCCGATTCCCACGGATGCGTCGATATGGAGCATCCCCAGGCGGCGAGATTGATGCCCGAAAGCACCACTTCACCGCCCCCCGAATCCGCGAACGCCCGCACCGTCTCCAGCACTTCTTCGCGTGGAACCGTCCGATGGGCCCCGCGTGCCAGACGAGTCGCGCAAAACGTACAACCATTGTCGCAGCCGTATTGAATCGGGACCAGCAGCCGCGTGGGAAGCGTGGTGATGGACGCGCGAGGTGCTGGTTTGGCCCCAAAAAGGCTCAATAACTCCGCCTCCGAGCCACAGATCTGCGCGCCGCCAACCGCCTGCTTCCAGGCCTCCCCATGCGCTCGCGGACCGCAGCCGAATACCGCCACCCGTTGACCGTCCCGCTGCGCCGACCGTACCGCACGCCGTGACTTGCGCTCCGATTCCGACGTCACCGTGCAGGTGTTGACCAAAACCATATCCGCCTGCTCGGCCCGCTGCACTTGCTCATGACCCGCTTCACGCAACGATGCCACGACCCGCGCCGTGTCCAGCAGGTTCATCTTACATCCAAAAGTCCGAACAAAAAACTTCACTCCGAGGCTTCCCTCCACGATATCCGTCTACTTCGAAGCAGCCTCCGACGGCTTTCCCCCCACGTTGGCACAACACCGAAACCCGAGATGATAGTTGGAGTGACTGCCCGTCGATAACACGCTCGTCGCATGCCAATCCGGCGCGCGCCAATGACAATCATCCTCGTGGGCTTCGTAGGTCCCAAAAATGAACCAACTCCCCTTCATTTCCGTCTCCCCATAGTGACCCAGACTCGCGAGCTGATCGGGCTTCATCGGAAGATTCATGTGCTCCGCCGCGTTGCCGTGCTGATCGAATACCCCCAGCGGGCTCACACACTTGGGAAAAGAGCCCGCAGGATACGTGTTCGAACCGCACTTGCGGTATCCCCCTCCTTGACAATCCTTGTTTTTCTTGCTGCCCGTCGCACATAAAGCGTGGTTCTTCTCCTTGCCATAGGCCCACACCAACGTGCGATTGTTGTTGTGAATCGACTTCATGTCGCGACGAGACCGGCCAAACGCATATTCGTCTTTCGGATCTCGCAAACTGCCCGCGCACGCCCCTTCCCATTCATGCGCATCGCATAACCGTTTGCCCAACGCCTTGCACAACAGCGCGGCCTCCCGCGTCGTCACATGAACCACCGGATATTCACACGGCATATTCGGAAATTCATATTGATCGATGCATACCCGCGCATCTTGCGGCTTCTCTCCCTCCGACGCTTTATACAACGGAACCATGTTGCGCATCCCGCAAATGGGATCGTCCAAATAACTCAATCCCGCCGCTTTCCTGATCTGAAAGCACTCTCCCCGTGTCATCGCCGGATGCGTCTCCGACGGATTGCCCTGCCCAAGAATCGACGATCCCTCCACGATCTGCCGCACCGCCGCCATCGTTTCCTCCGTATAGCCAAAGTAGGCCTTCATCCGACGAAACAACACTTCGCGCTGGTCCTTGAGCGTCTCGGGCATCTTGCCATCATCAGGCTCCACCAGAGGAGCCGCCATTGCGGTAGGCTCCGACGTGCTTCCCGCGGCCCACAAAAGGATTTTCCACGTCGTCGGGTTGCCCGTTATCGTCGGCTTCTCATCATTATCGCAGCCCCCAAACACACAACCGCTCATCCCCACGACCCAAAGGGCGGTTCGAAACACGATTCGTTGGAGGTCTCGCCACGGCATCGCCCGGTGCTATAGCCATTGGCACCTTTGCCGTCCAGAGCGGCGCTACCTGACGAACGCCTGTGCCGACTCTCTTTCCGCGTTGCTCCTGCCCCGAAACCGCCCCGATGGCTATCCTCGTCAACGAGGTTTTCAATGATGCGATTGAATAACGATAATCTATAAATAAAGGATTGTATGGTATGTCGATTGGCTTACGACAAGGATTATTCCAAATATGTGGGAGCCAAGCGGGAAAAGAAGGCTGTGCGGCGGCGGCGATGGCCCTGACTCCCTTTAGGTTTCCATGCTCCCGGACAGGGGGCGAAATCGTTGTAACTAATTGATAAACAACGATAAATTTAGTTGCCCCCAGGGGTTGTTTCCCGTTCGTTCGGTCTTTTGGCTTTTCGTCTCCGACGGCATCCGAAGCTAAAAGGCCCTGATTTCGACTCCTTTGGAGCCGTCAGGCGCGCATGGTGCGAGGCTGGACGCACTCTTTCTTTCTGCTATGGCCACTTGCCCAAAGGAGTGAGTCGCATGCGGAGCGAACGCATCGAGTTTCCGGGTAGCCAGGGGACGCTCCTGGCGGGTCGTCTCGAATGGGAGTCGTCGACCCCAAACGGTTGGGCACTGTTGGCCCATTGTTTCACCTGTTCCAAAGATATCAAAGCGGCGGTTACGATCGCGCACAGGCTGGTAGCTGCCGGGTTTGGTGTTCTTCGCTTTGATTTTACGGGTCTGGGAGGCAGTGAAGGCGATTTTTCCAATACCAACTTCTCGTCCAATATCGATGACCTCGTGCTTGCGGCCGACTGGTTGCGAGCCGAGCGTGGCACGCCTGCCTTGCTCATCGGCCATTCGCTCGGTGGTGCTGCCGTCATCGCCGCGGCCCACCGCATAGCAGACTCCAAAGCCGTGGCTACCGTCGGCGCCCCGTTCGATCCAGGCCATATCAAGCGTCACTTTGGCCCGCATCTCGAGCAAATCGAAAAAGCAGGCTCTGCCGTCGTGCAATTGGCTGGGCGCCCTTTTACGGTTCGACGCCAAATGCTCGAGGATCTAAAGGAGCATCATCAGCAACAGCGTTTGCGAACGCTGAACAAACCCATTCTCGTGCTTCACGCTCCGCGCGATGAGGTCGTGAGTATCGAACACGCGGGACGGATCTTTCAAGCCGCCATGCACCCCAAGTCATTCGTCTCCCTACACGACGCCTGCCATCTGCTTCGACAGCCGCGCGATGCCCGTTATGCCGCGGACGTCATCGCAAGCTGGGTCAGCCGTTACCTCGATTCCTCCCGTTCCTAGTTTTAGTTCCTAATTCTAATTAGAATCAGAATTCCAATCCCCCCTCCGCATCCCAGAAATCCTGCATATCGATAGGGTAGCCCATCGTGAGCCAAATCCGCTGGCCGGGCAGTACTACGTCGTAGACAACAACGACACCCCTGCAGCAAAAAATAGCCCAAATCTCTTTTAAATCAATAGATTACATTCGAATTGCCCACCCCGGTTCCGACAAATCCTCAAGGATTCGGCGCCCCAGGGGTGAGCGTGGACGTGGTCATCCAATCCGCGGAAGCATTATCGGTATCTTGGCCGTTGGGCTGCCGAATCAGGCTCAACACATCTTTATTCGAGTCTTTTACGGTTGTCGCCGTACCTTCCACCAGATCCCAGGTCCCGGGGATACCGTTGAATACGGCTCCCAGCACTGGTCCCCCATAGCAAAACGCGTCAATGAGGGTTTGCGTGGAAGTATCGAATAGTGCCACCCCATCCGACGGTCCGTTTTGAACACTAATCGTGATTTTTTCGGTCATGACGCCCGCCGGCACGGTGACTGGATCCATTTTGGCGACCCAATACCCATGGGCTGTCAACGTGCCGGACATCGGAATGCGAGCATATTCTTTGGGGGGCGTGACACCACCGTTGACGAAAATAAGGACTTTGCCGGTGAGATCCACGGCGGTGGCGGAACGATTGAAGATCTCGATGAATTCCGCGGTGTCATCGCCCGGCTGGTCGTAGTCGATTTCGTTGATGACGAGATCAGGGCTTCCCCCGCTCGCACCCGCGCTTCCCCCCGTACCGCCCGTGGCTCCGGTACCTCCCGTAGCTCCCGTACCGCCGGTTTCACCCCCGCCCGTACCTCCCGTTTCACCCCCGCCTGTACCGCCCGTTTGTCCGCCCCCCGTTCCCCCTGTCGCGCCCGTGCCTCCTGTCTGCGTTCCTCCCCCCGTGCCGCCCGCTCCTCCGGTAACCCCGCCCTGTCCACCATTGCCTCCTGGATTCGCCCCCGACGCTCCCCCCGAGCCTCCTTCGCCCGACTGCCCAGCGTTTCCTTCGACGGGAAATCCGTAGCCCGGAAAGGAACATCCCGCCAAGGCCAGCCACGTCATGCCGGCTACCCAAATCCAACGCCCTCGCTCACACGCCATCGAAGCCTCTTGCTTGTCCAGATCCCACGGAGCCATCATCGTCTCGCCTCAGCATAGCAAGCCTTCGCCCCAGGGGAAGGCGCAAAAAGCCAGCAGCCCCCTTTCAAAGCAATAACACCACCCAGGTTGCCCCCACATAAGCCCCAAGCGCCGAACCAATCGTGGACAATACCGCCACCAACAATACCCGCGAGAAAGCGTTTCGATAAATCCCCCGCAGCGTCGTGCTGTCCTCCGAAACACGCTCACAATCCGCGACTGTCGGCTTGCGCAGCCACGCTTCCACCAATCCCCCCACCATTCCCGCCCCAATCGTCGGATTCAACGACGTTATCGGTGACGCCAGAGACACCAATAGCACCGTCAACGGCTTTGCCCCCGCTACCAGCGCAAGAATCCCCGCCAGCACCGCATTCGGTATCACCCACGCGTAAATCATCCGCTCCAAGGTTTCCCCTTCATGCTGCCGAAAACCAAAATAAAACGCTCCGATGACGATCAACGGCAATATCCACTTGAGCAGTTTTCGTGACCAAGGCGCCGGCGGAATCACCGATAACGCGTCGCGATCGACCGTCGCCTCCAAATTCGACACCATCCCTTGTACGTGCGCCGCTCCCACCACCGCCACCACCGTTTCTCCTGGCGCCTCCCGTATCGACGATATCAAAAATCGATCCCGCTCGTCGATCAGCGGCTCCTTCACCTGGGGAAGCGCTTCCGCAAACTCCTGCAGCGTTTCATTGAGCGTATCCCTCTCTTTGAGTTCCTCGATTCGCTCTTCCGTAATCTCTTCCTTCGACGTCAGGGCCACCATCAACAACGCCGCCACTCTCGCCTTGTTCCATAACGACAAGGCCGCCCAGGTTCGCTTGAGCGTTGCCTGAATATCCCGATCCGCAAGCACCACCTGAGCGTCGATCTCCTTGGCCTTCTGAAGGGCCGCCAGCATCTCCGCGCCCGGCTTTACCCCGAGCTTATCCCCCAATCGACGCTGAAACGCGGCCAACGCAAGGCTTGCCATCAGCATCAATACCTTTTTTTGCCGGATAACCTGAAAAATATCGAGCTTGCGCCACCTTGCCTCGTCGACCAACGCATCATGGCGCGTCTTGTCCAACTCGACACAAACGGAATCCGGACGGACTTGCTCGATGACCTCGCGTACCTCATCGACGCTACGCTGGGATACGTGAGCCGTGCCAACGATAATCAACCTTTTGTGGTCGTAGGTCAGCTCGGTGACGTTATCGGAAAACGGCATGGATGAGTACCTGGACCGAAAGGGCCGTTCATGCAAGAGGCAACGAAAACGGAATGCACTTATCCCATGAGGATGTCGCAATCACGAGATGCGCCATTGCAGTCTCGAAACGCTGGCTGATGAATCCGAGGAGAACGTTGCGACAAAGCGTCGTTTCCGGGTGGCACGCCGCCTGCTCAACGAAAACTCGGCGTGACGGTCCGCATCCCTCCCCTCCAATCGTCACGCTGTTTCGTGTGTCGCGCGAGGTAGCCCCCCCCTCGCGCGACTTTTTTTGTCCGGTCAATTCTATCCGTGAATCCGATATAATATATTGAATTTATTGGTTTATATATGGAGCGATCCGCTTTTCGCCCACAGGCGCTTTAACAAGAGGGAAAGAGGGAGCGGAAATCTGGGCGTCTAGGCGTGCTAAGCCATCCCCCCGTTGTTTCCAGGGGATTTCAACCTCTCGCCAATGTCGCCTGTAGGGGCGGGTTTCAAACCCGCCCGTATGGTATACCGGATGTTGCTCTTGTTGAAGCGCCTGTGCCCTTTTGCCAGCGTGGGTTTTCCCTATCCCCCGCTTCAACGAAGCGTAGCGGCTATCTGACGTGCGGCTTTGGCCCGGTCGCTAGCCTCACGGCGATACGCGGGATCTTCGAGCAAAGGGGCGGCATATTCATAACGTTCTGCCACGGACCGCCAAAATGGCGCGCTCGGGGTCTGGGGAGGCACGAGCTGAAGCAGGTAGGCCGCATCATACGATGCCATGGCCGCGAGAGGGCTTTTGGAACGCGCGATCGCATCCAGGTCCGCCACGTTGCCCACCCCTTCCGGCAACAATGGCCCTCTGACCATCATTTCCGCCGCATCCTTCGGTCCTCCCTGCAGCGCCACCGCCAACGCGGAAAGCAGCCGAGCCTCCGGCGTCTTGTCCTGTTTGACCAGCGCCGACGCTCGCGCAAAATCTCCGCTTCGCCAATACCGCTGTCCATAAAGCACCAAGGCCCGCGCCCAAAGCCGTCGCCCCTCCTCCGTCCACACGTTCTGCTCGAGCTTTTCCCACCCCCACGCTGGGATGCCCCGCTCCATCCACGCGCGAAGATTGCCCAAATCCGTTGGATTCAGCTCCGTCAACAACAATCCCGCATAAAACGTCGGCAACTTCACCGCCAAGCGCTGCTCCACCGTTTCCGGTTCCCACGACGGCATCGCGGGCAAAAGCAAACCATCCAGCGCGTCGATCCGCCGCCCCCCATACAACTTCGACAACAACGCACGCGCCCGATCCACCCGCGCGTCGCGCAACACCCCCACGGCGGCCAAATCGCGCAACCCCACCAACGCCGCATCCCGACCTCGCTGTTTTCGAGGCTCCAGCACCTCGTCCAGGGTGCCGTAATAGATATCTTTGATCTCGGGATCCGCTTCCATTTCTGTCGGAAGCGGAATGCTCCGCATCACGTCCACGAACCGCATATCCGCCATGCCCGCTTCCACCGCCACAATCGCGCGACCATAGCCTTCGAGACGCGCCCCCTCTTGCGATAGCTCTTGGATCGCTGCCGCTTGTTCGATAATCCAGGGCCTCAGACGCTCTTTCATGAATCGATGGAAACCCTCTTTGTCGAACGGCGGCTCGATGCGGGGAGCTTCGTTCACCAGGCGTGACAGCCGCGCTCCCAACCCCAACCCAATCAGCGACAACTGCACGTCTCGCCGGACTTCCGAAGCCGAAACATGCGCCAGCCATGGCTCCACCAACACGTCGCCGCATGCCAAAGGGGCCAGCTCCGCGCGCACGGCTCGAACCCAACCCCTCGGAAATACGTCACAATTCTCGAGTGCGGCCAGCCGACGATCCCGCGTCTCCTCCCTGGCCTCCAACGCCTCGAGCAACCGATTCCACGTTTCCGAACGATCCGAACCACAAGCCCCCGCCTCCTCCACCGCATGGGAATACGCCTCACACTGCGATGGTGCCGCGGGAACCGCACCATGAGCTACCGGTAACCCTTTCGACGATGGTCGCAGGGGTGTTGTGGTGGCTCCGTCATCGGGTTGGGGAGCTGTCGGTGTTTTCGGTGCGGAAGCAGAAGCCGAGCCGCAGCCCCACAGCAGCCCCGCAAGCATGATCGTCCCAAGGATTCGCATGCTTCCTCCCTAATACAGCTTCGATGATTGGGAAATGGGCTCGCTCCGTATCTCGGTTTGTTTCATGACGGTGTTTTTCGGGGGCCTAGCATCGTGGAGGCATAACAAAATATTAAATAATATTATCTAGTTATATGATTTGCGGCCCCGCTTCGCGCCCGCGGTTCCGTTTCATCATCGCCTTCTCATCATCGCATCTGGCTTTGGATTCCTACCCGATTGACGAGCCGTGTACTACACTGCCTTTCATGCCGTATCATCGCGTTGGCTTTGGCCTTTTCTTGAGCTTATGCAGTGTGGTGACCATCGTTGGTTGTAGTGCTCGAGGGGTCGAGGATCCGGCTGGTACGACGGTCCCAGATGCCGAATCGCCTGTCGACGCCGGTGCGGATGTGGTCGAGGACATGGCTGATATCGATGAGCCAGCGGACGAGGATGCTTTCGTGGCTCTCGACGTCTCGAGCGAGCAGGGGCCCTGGGACCCCGATTCTGCCTGCGCCACCACGGTGGCGGAAGCTCCCACCTATCCGCTTCCGGTCGATATCATCTGGGTCGTGGACAACTCCGCGAGCATGAAACCCGCGATCGATGAGCTGACCCAGGGGCTCAATGATTTCGCGAACCTCGTGGCCTCCACCACCATCGATTTTCGTGTGATCATGCTGTCTCTTCGCAGCAAAATCAATCCCGTGACCTTACCCGTGGGCAAGCGCTATGGGGTATGCATTCCGCCTCCGTTGGCGGGCGACGATGATTGCGGCAACGGACAGCGCTACTTCCAATCGAGCATCGACATTCGCAGTACGCAACCGCTCGAACAGTTTTTGGGCACGCTCGATCAAACCCAGGGTTATGCCGAGGGAGAAGAACGAGGGGGAGAGCCCTGGGCACAATGGTTGCGGCCTGAAGCCACCAAGTCGATCGTGGTGGTGACCGATGACAACTCCCGGTTGAGTGCGAGCTATTTTGAAACATTCCCGGGCGGAACGAATCCCAACAACAGCAAGTACGTGCTTCCACCAGGAATTCTTCATGCCAGTCGCGGGGCCGTGTTCGAAGATTATCTTTTTCACGGGCTGTATGGATGGGGCGACGACACGGATCCGGGGGTCAAGTGTACGTATCCGGATAGTAAACAACCGCCCAGCTCCGGCCCCACGTACACCGAGTTGGTGCAAAAAACCGGCGGTGTCCGCGCGAAGATCTGCGATGGTGCCACCGCTTGGACACCCTTTTTCGAAAGCATCGCGCAAGCGGTGATCGCAACGTCGAAAATCGATTGTGAATTCGAAATCCCTCCCCCCGACGATGGCCCCATCAATCCGGCTGCCGTCAACGTTCGCATCGTCGATGACCAACCCAACGGGCAAGAGCAAGAAATCCCGGTGTTCAAAGTCGCCGGACCGCAAGCCTGTGATGCGAGCGGCGGATGGTATTACGACGACGAATCGGATCCGAAGCGAGTCATTCTCTGCCCCGCGTCTTGTGATGTTGCGCAAAGCGTGGTTGGCGTGGAAAAAAATGGCCGGATCGAAGTCGCCTATGGCTGTCCCACCGAGGTGAAGTAAGTCGGTGCGAGGGGAACGACGAGCCCGAAGGCGCGCGCTCGTCGACGTGTCCTTGGGCGATTTTGCAGGCATTGTCCGGGGCGGGATGAATCATCGGGCATAGCCGCAACCTATCTTTTTTTCCGGCATCCAATTCGCTCACGCATCACCCGCTTGGTATCATGGCAATTCGAACGATTTACGCCCTCACCCCCGACGATCCATCCCTCGATCCGCAGGGTCGACCCGCGCCGCTTTCGGTGAGTACGGATCCGGACGAACTGGCCCCGATCGCAAAAGATGCCGGCGCCCTCGAAGGCTCGGGGGCCGCTGGCCTCGCCGTTCCTTCCTCCGAAGGCCAGCTCGCTCGCTGGCTTCGTGACAATCCCGCCGCCGCCGTGATCGTGCAAGGGGCATTGACCAGCCTGACGGGAGGAGCCACTCCGAGTGACGATATCGTCATTTCCACGAAAAAAATGACATCGCTGCGGGTGGATCCCGCCAACCTTCGTGCGGTGGTGGGAGCGGGACTCACCCTATCCGAATTGCAGGCTGCCCTTGCCGACGAAGACCTTTATTATCCACCGGCTCCCACCCACGATGGCGCCAGCTTGGGAGGCAATGTGGCGACCAACGCCGCGGGAGCGGCCACGTTCAAGTACGGCACCACCCGCGATTGGGTCGAGCGACTGCGTATCGTGCTGGCAAGCGGCGATGTCCTCGAACTTCGAAGGGGACAATGCGTGCTCGAGCCCTCGGACCGCGTACGTATCGAAGCCAGCGTGCCCATCGAGTTCGACGTGCCGAGCTATGAGAGCCCAGCGCTGAAAAAAAGCTCGGTCGGGTATTATGGGAAGCGCCCCTGGGACCTGATTGACCTTTTCATCGGAAGTGAGGGAACCCTGGGTATCGTGACCGAGATCGAAGTGCGGCTCGTGCCCCGACCTTCGGTGCTTACGGGTCTATGTTTCTTGCATTCCGTGGCGGATACCCTGGCGTTGGTGACCGATCTTCGACAGCGCTCTCTGGCCGCCTGGGCCGCCAAAACCCCGGGGATGGACGTGCGGGCCATCGAATATTTCGACGCCCGCTGCCTGCAAATGCTGCGAAATAGCGGCAAATTGGCAGAACACGGGGTTGATGTGCCCCCGGGGGCCGTCGCTTGCCTGCTCTTCGAACAAGAAATCGATAAAACCCTTTCCCATGATGAGATCCTGGAACGCCTGGCTGCCGTCCATGAAGGCAAAGAAGCTGTCGAGGGCATTGGCGAGTTGATGGCGGTGTTGATGGCTCATGAGGTGGTGGAACATACCGAACTGGCCTTGCCTTCGGATTCGAGAAGGAAGCGCCAGCTAGCGGCGATTAGGGAGGCCATTCCGCTTGACATCAGCGATTATCTGCGGGCGCAACATGAAAAAGATAAAGAAATTCATAAAGTTGCAGGTGACATGATCGTCCCGATGGACCATTTCGCCCACATGCTCGGGCGATATGATGAGGTATTTCGCCAGCACGGGGTCGATGTCGTGATTTTCGGGCATATTTCCGACGGGAACGTGCATCCCAACGGGCTGCCTCGGCAGGCAGCGGATATGCCAAGGGCCAAACAAGCGTTATGGGAGTTGGCGCAGGAAGCCAAAGCGTTGGGAGGCTGTCCGTTGTCGGAGCATGGGGTGGGCAAACATCCGTGGAAGAAGCAAATGTTATCCATGTATTGGGGGCAAGGGGTCATCGAGGAAATGAAGCGCATCAAGCGTGCGTTGGACCCCAAGGGGCGGCTGGGTCGGGGGATCCTGTGGGATCCGTGATGGAGAAAAAGGTAATGAATTCAATGACTATCAACGATTTGCTCGCGGCCATGTGGCGCGATTATATCCGTCTCAATCCGCAAGCGGACCGCATTGCCAGGCTCTTTGCGGATCGCGGGGAAGAGGTGGTCAACGACCATATTGCGCTTCGCACCTTCAACTTGCCTGGCATCGGTATCGACGTGCTGGCCGAACCTTTCGTGCGTGGCGGCTATCAGCCTCGGGGAACCTATTCGTTTCCGAATAAGAAGCTAGTGGCGAAGCATTTCGAAGCGCCGGGGCTCCCGAAAGTCTTCGTAAGCGAGCTGCAAGTGGAGCTATTTCCCCCCGAGGTGCGGGAGATGGTGACGGGACTCGTGGCGCAGATGGACCCATCGCTGCCCGAGCGACAGGACTTTTGCATGGTGGGACGTCCCTGGAACTTGAGCTACGACGTCTATACGCGATTGCGCGAGGCCAGTGAATACGCTGCCTGGGTGGCGGCCCATGGGTTCCGCCCCAACCACTTCACGGTCATGGTCAATGCGCTGCGGACGTTTCAATCCCTGCAGCAGGTCAATGATTTTTTGGAGGCCCAAGGATTCGTACTCAACGACTCCGGCGGGAAAATCAAAGGTTCCGCCGCCGTGCTCCTCGAGCAATCCTCGGTGTTGGCGAATACGATCGACGTGGCTTTCGACGACGGGATCCATCCGATTCCTGGGTGTTATTATGAGTTTGCCCGTCGCTACCCGGGCCCGGACGGCGAATTGTACCAAGGGTTCGTCGCGGCCTCGGCGGATAGAATTTTCGAATCCACCGACCGCGGTCAATGAGAGCCTTTGTGGTCGTCCATTGATTTTGGCGCGGGTCGACGCTTGCCTTCAGAACATTTTCGCGCGAATACCTCGCGCATGAAGACATTTGCCACCCCGTTTCTGTGTCTGCTGGTGGCCGCCTGTGGCGGTTCCTCGCCGGCTTTGACGCCATTGCCTTCCCCTGCGCCTTCGACTTCGGCTTCGGCGGTGACCGGGCCTTCCACGCCCATGACGTCCATTCCCAGGCAGGATACGTCTCTCATTCCGCGCAAGGTATTGTTTGGCGATCCCGACCGGGCGCGGGTGCGTCTCAGTCACGATGGAAAGTGGTTGAGCTTCCTGGCGCCCAAGGATGGGGTGCTCAACCTTTGGGTTGCTCCTGCCCTCGATCATCGAAACGCCCGTCCCCTCACCTCCGAAACCGAGCGCAGCATTACTCGCTATCAGTGGGCCTATGACAATAAACATATCGTATTTTCGAAAGACAAGGGCGGAGATGAAAACTGGTACCTTATCGCGTTGGATGTGGAGTCGGGCGCCCAACGGGTGCTGAGTCCCGACAAAGACGTGCAAGCCAATCTGCTGCACGCCAGCCCGCAGCATCCTCGGGAGGTCTTGGTGGGATTGAACGATAGGGATCCCAAATGGCACGATGTGTATCGGATCGACGTGACGACGGGTAAGCGTCAACTCGTATATAAAAACGAGGAGAGGTTTTCTGGATTTCTTGCCGATGATGGCTTTCGGTTGCGGGTTGGCATCAAACAGCAGCCGGATGGGAGCGACGCGTACTTCGATCTGACGGCGGTGGGGAAAAAACGCGAGGAGCCGATGTTTGTCGTGCCCCACGAGGATGTACTGACGACCGGTCCTTTCACGCTCGACCCGCAGGGGCGGAACATGGTGATGGTGGACAGCCGGCAAAGGAATACCGCGGCGCTTTTCGAGTTCAATTTGGCTACCCACAAGGCGACGTTGTTGGCGCAGGATGAGAAAGCGGATGTGCAAAACGTGCTCGTTCATCCCCGGACGCAGAAGGTGCAGGCTGCATCGTCGAACTACGAGCGAGTGGCGTGGCAGATCGTCGATCCGGATATTCGGCCGGATATGGAGGTTCTCAAAACGGCTTATCCGGGGGATTTGAGTGTGGTGGATAGGTCGTTGGATAATGAGCGATGGGTGGTGGCGTACGAGCTGGATGATGGTCCCACGCGTTATGCTCGTTATGATCGCAAGGATAAAAAAGTGACCTTTCTTTTTACCTCCCGCTCTTCGTTGGAGGGATTGCGGTTGGCGAAGATGCATCCGGTCGTGATTCGGTCACGGGATGGGTTGGAATTGGTGAGTTATCTAACGCTTCCCGTGGATTCCAATCCGCAAGGGGGCATTCATCCGTCTTCGCCGCTTCCCCTGGTGCTTTTCGTCCATGGGGGGCCTTGGTCGAGAGACGAGTGGGGATACGATTCGTATCATCAATGGCTCGCGAACCGTGGGTATGCCGTATTGAGTGTAAACTATCGTGGTTCCACGGGATTTGGCAAGCGCTTCGTGAATGCGGGGGATAAGCAATGGGCGGCGAAAATGCACGATGACCTGCTGGATGCCGTGCGATGGGCCATCGACGAGAAGGTGGCAATTCCTGATAAAGTGGCTATCATGGGCGGAAGTTATGGTGGATATGCCACCTTGGTGGGACTGACATTTACACCCGAGGTTTTTGCTTGTGGTGTGGATATCGTCGGCCCATCGAATCTGCTCACGCTATTGCAAACCATTCCGCCTTATTGGGAGCCGATGATCGAGATGTTCACCAAGCGGGTGGGGGACCATCGTACGGAGTCGGGCAGGGCGCTGCTGCGGGAGCGTTCACCGCTTTTTCGGGTGGATAAGATTTTGCGTCCTTTGTTGATTGGTCAAGGCGCCAACGATCCGCGGGTCAAGCAATCCGAATCCGACCAAATCGTGAAGGCCATGCAAAAAAAGGATATTCCGGTGACTTATATATTATATCCGGACGAGGGGCATGGGTTTGTGCGCGCGGAAAATCGAATGTCGTTCAACGCCATTGCGGAGATTTTTCTTGCGCAGTGTTTGCAAGGCCCATATGACCCGATCGGAAACGATTTCAATGGGTCGAGTTTGACAGTGCCGGTTGGAGCGGAGGCCATTTATGGTTTGCCAGGGGCACTGCCAACGAACAAAACGCCTGGAAAATAATGATTGATCAAGGAGGGCTCATGATGCGTCATATTCGATTGGGTGCGTTGGTGGTTGCCGTATTGGCGGGCGGATGTTTTCCTCCCCAGCAGCCTGCGCAAGAGCCGTCGGGCTCTGCCATTCCGGAGGAATCCAAGGCGATGGTGCGGCAGGGGGATGAGATGGTCCTTGCGGCCCAGAAGCAAATGGACGAAGAAATCGATAAGAACCAGGCGGAGATCGAGAAGGCCATGAAGGCGGCCGTCGGACAGGAAGCTTCCTTTGCGGGCGGTCCCATGCCGATGCCGGCTTCGCAAGCCATCAAAGAGGTTCGCGCGGCCAAGATCGAGCTATCGATCAGCCCGGTCCTTGATGCGCAAGGCAAGCCAGTTGCCAACCAGTTCATGCAGCTCGAGGACTCCTATTCCAAGCGAGCGCAAGAAATCGGGCCAAAAATGGCTAGCAAAAAAGCTACCCAGGCAGAAATCAAGTTCCTGCAGGATGGCGTGCAGCACGTCCAGAAAATCAATGACCTCAAAGCGCAGGTCCGCCTGGCTACCACTCCCGCGATGAATGCCGGATGGATGGTCACCACCGGCTCGATGACTACCATGACCACCGTGGCCGGCATGATCCGATCCCGTCGCCAGATGGAAATGCAATGGACCGACCAGGATTATGAAATGGTGCGGCAACTCATGGAAAGACAGAGCCGTCGGGAGGCTGTGGCTGCCCTGAGTATGGCCCTGATGGCCACCTATCAAGCGGTCGTCAACCATGGTGCGGACCCCTCCCTGATTGACGATGTGGCGAAGGCGGGGATCGAAGCAATCCCGTTGCAAGGGCAAGCCTCCTTGGAGGATGCGAAAACGTATGTGGACCATTTCGCTCAGAACGTGGAGGCTTCGCAAAAAACCTACGAAGAGCAGATGCGAAAAACCTTCGGTGATCAGGAATACGAAGCCAAATACAAGGCGCAACTCGATGGCATGTTCGCCCAGGCCGCCAGCGCCACCAAAGCGTTGAGCGCCACCGAATTGATGGCTCAGACCAATGAAAAGTATAAGGCGGACCTCGAAAAGTGTGCCCGCGGCGAAGCCTTGCCCCCGGATACCATGGTCGGTCCCGCCAAGTGCAAAGAGGCCAAAGCAAGTGCCAATCCTGATGGTTCCTTGAGCCCCGACGTTCTGCAGCGGCTGACCGGAGGCTCCGCCAATGCAGCGCAAGAAAGCAGCTCGGGCGGGTTGATGGGCCTTTTAGGATCCATCCCCGGCGTTGCTCAAGTCAAACTTGCTCTCGAAGGCGTGGCCGCCCTCAAAAACGGCGATGCCTCGAAAGTGCTGCAACTCGCCTCGGATCTCGTACCAGTCCCCGGTGTCCGCAGCGCGTTACAGACCGCTTCCCAAGCCGTGGATGCCGTCAAAAGCGCTGGAAAAACCAAGTAACCCGCCGGCGCCGGGCCCAAGGTCAGCCTACCTCGCCTCCCCAGCCCATCGGCATCCCTCCCAACCGTCTTCCCGTACCCCTCGTACTAGGGGAATCATAATAAAATATAATCAATTCAACTAGTTATGCATGCGCCGCCCCTGTCTTCGCTGTCTCTTGCCTGGCGCTATCCCAGCGCGATCCGTCGGTGATACGAACAAACGGTTGTATTCGGCGGGCGGGGAAGCTAGACCGGTAGCCATCGATCTTGCCAGGAGATGATGCCGATGCCTAGACTGTCGACGATTACGCGAGCCCTGATGATGGCGGGGTTGTTATCCGCATGTGCGACGCAAGTTTCCGTGACGCCTTTGCCGCCGGCCCCTACGGCTTCTTCGGAGCCGGCCGTGGCTGAACCGGTGGCGGTCAACCCGCTGCTCGAACCCTGGACGGGGCCTTATGGTGGCGTGCCGCCTTTTGATAAGGTGCAGTTATCGGATTTCCGACCGGGATTGGAGCAATCGATGGCGATGGCTCTCGAGGCGGTCGACCGAATTGCGAAGGATCCGCAACCTGCCACGTTCGACAATACGCTGGCGGCGTTGGAGCGCGCGACACGCGCCTTTGATCGGGCGGTGGCGGTCTATGGGGTTTGGAGTGGATCGAAAAACACCGATGAGTTTCAGGCCATCGAGCAGGAAATGGAGCCGAAACTCGCAGGTTTCGTGGATAAAATCACACAAAACGCCGAATTGTTCCGGCGCATCGAAGTGGTGTATCAAGCCAAGGATTCGCTGACGCCCGAGCAGCAAAGGCTAGCGTGGAAGGTCTATCACGACTTCGTTCGCGCGGGGGCCAAGCTCGATGATGCGGCGAAAAAGCGCCTTTCGGAGATCAACCAGAAGCTTGCCACGTTGTTCACACAATTTGGACAGAACGTTCTCGCCGACGAAAAAGATCAAACGCTCGTATTGGAGTCGGAAGCCGACCTGGCGGGTCTGCCCAAGGAACTCGTCGACTCGGCCGCGATGGAAGCGGAAGCTCGAAAAATGGCAGGAAAGTGGGTGATTTCCAATACCCGCTCCGCCGTCGACCCCTTCCTCACCTATTCGGAGCGTCGGGATTTGCGCGAACGCGCCTGGAAAATGTTCATCAACCGGGGGGATAATGGCGGTAAGACCGATAATAACGCGATCATCACCGAGATTCTCGCCTTGCGGGCCGAGCGAGCCAAGCTCCTTGGCTATGAAACCCACGCCCATTGGCGTTTGGAAGACTCGATGGCCAAAACGCCCGCCCGTGTCCTAGAACTGTTGGAGGCCGTGTGGACACCCGCCGTGGCTCGCGTCAAAGAAGAAGTCCGGGATATGCAGGCCATCGCAAATAAAGAAAAGGCCAAGATCACAATCGAGCCTTGGGACTACCACTATTACGCCGAAAAGGTGCGAAAACAGAAGTACGACTTGGACGAAAGCCAGATAAAACCGTATCTCCAGCTCGACAAGTTGCGAGAGGCCATGTTCTGGGTGGCCGGCGAACTGTTCAATCTGCAATTCGCCCCGATCTCCGGCGTGCCCGTGTTTTCTCCCGAAGTGACCGTATGGAAGGTGACGAACAAGGAAACGGGAAAAGAGGTGGGCCTCTGGTACTTCGACCCCTGGGCGCGATCGGGGAAACGCTCCGGCGCCTGGATGAGTGAATATCGGGCTCAGGAGCGCTTCGATGGCGAGACGTTGCCCATCGTATCGAATAATGCCAATTTCCTGAAAGGTAAGCCGGGCGAACCCGTGCTCATTTCCTGGGATGACGCTTCGACGCTATTTCATGAGTTCGGTCACGCCCTTCATGGCCTATCTTCGAATGTGACCTATCCTTCGTTGGCGGGAACGGAAGTGGTGCGCGACTACGTGGAATTCCCCTCTCAGCTTCTCGAACACTGGCTTTCCACGCCTGAGGTGTTGCAGAAGTATGCGCTGCATTACCAGACGGGCAAACCCATTCCCAAAGAACTCGTGGAGCGAATCGAAAAGGCTTCGACGTTCAAGCAGGGGTTTGCAACGGTAGAATACCTGGCCAGTGCGTTCATCGACATGAAATTGCACCTGGCTGGCGCCCAGCGGATCGACCCGGACGCTTTCGAGCGGGACACGCTCAAGAAGTTGGGAATGCCGCGGGAACTGGTCATGCGCCATCGAACGCCTCAATTCATGCATGTTTTCTCCAGCGACGGCTATTCCGCCGGGTATTATAGCTATATGTGGGCCGACGTGCTGACCGCCGATGGTTATGGGGCGTTTACCGAAGCGGGGGGGCCGTACGACAAAGCGGTGGCGAAACGCCTGCGAGATAACGTCTTTTCCGTGGGCAATACCATCGATCCGGAACAGGGATATCGTCGGTTCCGCGGGCGTGATGCCACCATCGATGCGCTGATGAAAAAACGCGGCTTCCCGGTCCCCAAGGGCAAGGGAAAGTAGCCTATAGCGCTTTTTCTTATCCTGGCCCCCCGATCCACGGCTGAGCCAACCCCTCATTTTTCCCGAGCCTTTCCTTCATCTTCGACTGCTGGAAACAAGTACCTGCCATCATCGTCACGGCACACGCAAAACGGTCACGGTCACGGTCACGGTCACGGCACACGCGAAACGGTCACGGTCATCCCATTCCATTTTGTTCGCCGCAAGGCGCACATAAGTTATGGAAATTACTCGGATTTACTAATTCTGGTGTCAAAGTCGGCAACTACGCTCAACGTATCGTAAGATGCCGACGCATCGAAAACATCTCGGTTTCCTGCAGCCTTTCTACACAGGACACGCCCGACCATCTGCGGAATACCGTTCCAGCCGAGCCGCGAAGCATCCTGGCTGGGCTGGAAATGACGCGTCTGGCGTATAGTCAAATCCGGTACCGTAGGGGCGGGTTTCAAACCCGCCCCCCTGCCTGAGCCCGAAATACGAAAAAGCGCAAGCCTCCTGCGCTTTTCCCATCCCCTGCTTGCATAACGAACCCCCTATTCCCGGTTGATTTCGGGCCCATGGATCTCAATCGATTCCTCCCTCGGCTCGAATGATGCTACACTGCCGCGCCATGATGGTTTCCGCACGCTTGGTTTCCGCTTTTACTCTTGCCGTGCAAGTCCATGGCGATCACGTTCGAAAAGGTACGGGCGTGCCCTATCTCACGCATTTGATGGCCGTCAGCTCCCTGGTGGCCGAGTATGGGGGCGACGAAGACCTCATGATTGCCGCCCTCTTGCACGATACGCTCGAAGACAGGCCGGATCGCATCACACTTCCGCAGATCATAGCCCGCTTCGGCTGGCGCGTCGGCCACGTCGTCCATGGCTGCACCGATTCCCATCAGCTACCCAAACTGCCCTGGGAACAGCGAAAAACCGTCTTCCTCGAACGCCTCCACCGTGAAAGCGCGGACGTCAAACTCGTCGCTGCCGCCGACAAACTCCACAATGCATCGTCGTTGTTGCGCGATGCCCGCATGTTGGGTGACTCCCATTGGGCGCGCTTCAATGCCTCCAAAGAAAGACAATGCTGGTACTTGCGATCGTGCGTGGAGGCGTTGCGGGACGGTTGGTCCAACGAGATCGTGGTCACCCTCAAGCAAACGGTCGAAAATCTGGAGCGCCTATGCGGGATCACGGTGGGATCGACCGGCTGAATTCCTTTGTAAATTCATTAGTCTAGCTGTTTTTTGAACCGAAAGGCGCTGAGGGCAAGGATGAGCACGCCGAAACTCGCCAACGCCACGAGCTGAAAGCCCAATTCCGCAAATCCTGCCCCTTTGAGCAGCACGCTTCGCATCACTTCGATGAAATAGCGAACGGGGTTGGCGTAGGTCAGCCATTGAATCGGTTGCGGCATATTGTCGATGGGGGTCATGAATCCGGATAGCAAGATGGCCGGCAACAAGAACAGAAACCCTCCGAGGATCGCTTGTTGTTGAGAGGAACTCACGGTACTGATGAAAACGCCCATGCCCAAGGTTGATAAGACGTAAAACGCGGCGCCGACGAAAACCACGAGCAGCGAACCTCGAAGAGGAACGTCGAAAAGCCAGGCGCCGATGGCGATCACGCCCGCGACATCGAGCAGCCCCACGGCCGCGAAAGGAAGGCACTTTCCCACGAGCAATATCCAGGGTCGAAGCGGGGTGACCAGAAGCTGTTCCATGGTTCCCATCTCTTTTTCTCGGGCAATTCCCATGGCCGTTACGATGGTGGTCACGATCAGCACCACGGTGGCGGCGAGCCCGGGAACCATATAGGTGGCAGAACGCAGGTTCGGGTTGTAGAGCACCCTGGCGACGGGGGAGATCTGCGCCGTGGAGGCTTGTCGTTGCGCCAGGGCCGACGAGGACGCCAGCGATTGTGTGCTGATTTCCACCGAGCGAAAGAGGGCCATCTGCTGGGCAGCGGCGGAAGCCACTTGGGCGCGATTCGTATCGGTTCCGTCGATGAGCACCTGCACGGCGGCACCCGTACCCCGCGCCAATGCCTGTTCATAGCCACGGGGTATGATCCAAGCGCTGGCTGCCTTCCCATCGGTTACTTGGGCAACCGCCTCTGCTGGCCGTGTCACCGTCGCCACCCGTTGAAACGTGCCTTCCGCGAAGGTGGCCTCCAACAACGCACGGCTTGCGGGCGTGCGGTCTTGGTCGCATACGACGGTGGGGATGTGGTCGACTTCGAGGTCGACGGCGTAGCCCAGCACCACGAGCTGCATGAGAGGCGCGATGAGCAACAGTGTGGCCATCCGCTTGTCCCGAAAGGCTTGGAGAACCTCTTTGCGCATCACGGAATAGAGCATGAGTAGGAGTGTTCGTCCCATGGAATCATGTCCTTTTTTATGCCAATCGACGACGAAAACGGGCTGTGGACACGCCAATCATGACGCTTGCGAAGGCCGCCAAGGCGGCGATATGCGGCCAAAGAACCTCCGCGCCGTTGCCTTTCAGCAGAATACCTCGCAAAATGACGATGAAGTGGGTGGACGGCAGGATCATGGCAATGGCTTGTAGCGCAAGCGGCATGTTTTCCACCGGAGATAGAAAGCCACTGAGCAATAACGTGGGAAGCAGCGATGTGATAATGCCCACTTGGGTGGCGACCTGTTGGTTACGAGTCAATACGCTTATCAGGAGACCTTGTCCCAGCATCCCTGTCAAAAACAAGATGGAACTCGCAAATAGGAGCGCCACCGACCCTCGCAGGGGAACGTCGAAGAGCCAGGCTCCCAAAGCCGTCACGAGAAGAACTTGGATCACCCCCACTGCCAAGTAAGGTAGGAGTTTGCCCACGACCACCTCTACTCTGCGGACTGGCGTGGAAAAGAGCTGCTCCATGCTGCCCCGCTCCCATTCCCGCGCTACCGTCAACGCCGTGAGAAGCACCGCCATGATGGCCAAAATCAACGCGATCAATCCGGGAACCACGAAAAGCGACGACCGCATCCCCGGATTGAAAAGCATCCTTGTTTGCGCCTGCAATGCGAGTCGATGCTGCGGTGTTTTCGAGGCCACCAGCGACATCGTCTGGGCTTGGGTGACCCCCACCACATGACCCAGCGCGATACTCGTCGTGGTGCCATCCGCCCCATCGAGAAGCACCTGCACTTCGGCGGTTTCTTCTCGTTTCAGGCTTCGTTCGAAGCCCTTCGGTATCAATACCCCAACTTTTAGTGTCCCTTTTCGAAAAAGAGACTCGATTTCGCTTACGTCGTTAAGCTGATGGGTCACCACAAAAGCCCCACTCGACACGAGCGACGCGGCATAGCTTCGCGACGAGGGGGTCTGGTCTTGATCGATGAGTCCGATCGAAAGCCGGTCCAGGTCGAAACTCACCGCGTAGCCGAAGAGCAAAAGGAGCAAAATCGGCATACCGAAAGCCAAATACACCACGCGCATGTCGCGAAGAACGTGCAATGTCTCCTTATGGGCCAGCGCAACCACCCGGCGAATCGAAGAACCAATGGCCGAAGCACGAACGAGCGCTTTCATCGCGCACCCCCCACCACCTCGAGAAATACGTCCTCAAGCGTGGGCTCCGTGACCCCGACATCCGCTCGGTCAATCCCCATCGAAACCAGTGCTTCGATGACCTCGGCCACCGATTCCCTCCGCTCGACACGCAGATGCCAGGCAGACCCGAAAGGCTCCACCGAACGTACGCCGGATAGGCTTTGCATCGAAGCGCGCAACGCATCGTAACCTGATTGTACTTCGACCACCGGGTCATGAACGAATTGGGCTTTCAACGCAGCAGGCGTGCCCAGGGCGGCCAACCGACCATCCACCATCAATCCCACACGATCACAATACTCCGCTTCATCCATGTAGTGGGTCGTCACCAAAATCGTGGTCCCTTGTGCGGAAAGGGACCGGACCAGACGCCAGAAGTCCCGTCGAGCGTGCGGATCGACGCCTGCCGTGGGTTCATCCAGAAAAAGGATGCTAGGCTCGTGCAGGATCGAACAAGCAAGGGCCAGGCGCTGTCGAAAACCGGCCGGAAGTTGCGCGGTCTGCACGTTTCTCAACGACTGCAGTGACATGACCGAGAGAAGCTCGTCGGCCCGCTTTCGGAAACGCTTGCCCCCAAGACCGTACATGCCAGCAAAAAACTCTAAATTTTCAATGACTTGCAAGTCATGGTACAGAGAAAACTTCTGTGACATATAGCCAATGACGCGTTTGACCTGCTCGGGTTTTTTTCCCACGTCGATACCGGCCACAAGGGCGGTTCCGGAGGAAGGGGTGAGCAGGCCGCAGAGCATACGAATGGTGGTGGATTTGCCGGCACCGTTGGCGCCTAGATATCCAAAAATTTCGCCTTTTCGAACGTCGAAGTCGACCGCATCGACCGCCACGAAGTTCCCGAATCGTCGTGTAAGTCCGCGTATTTCCATAATATTCATGGGTTTTGCTCGTGGGGTTGGACGGACGTATTTCGAAGCCGGTCGAGGAATACGTCCTCGAAAATGGGAGGAACGGGAACGAGGGTTGCCTCGTGGCGGGCGGCGAGTTGGCGGATATCTTCGAGGCCAGAGGGGGAAACCACCACCCGCAGACTGCCTCCCGAGGGCGATAAAGCGATGACGGCGGGATGGTGGTCGAGGTGTTGTGCGAGAAGGTCGCGGTGGGGACCTTCCACACGAAAGGCGGCCCCTTCGAATCGCTTGAGCATGTCATGGGGCACGCCCTGTTCCAAAATCCGTCCTTGATGCATGAGGGCGACCCGCGAGCAGCGCGAAGCCTCGTCCATATAGGGAGTGGAGATGAGAACTCCCATGCCTTCGCGAACGAAAGAGGCAATCAAGTCCCAGAATTCCCGACGACTTACCGGATCAACGCCGTTGGTCGGCTCGTCGAGAACCAACACCTGTGGTTGATGCAACAAGGCGCAGGCCAGCGCGAGTTTTTTGTACATGCCTCCCGACAGGGCATCGGCTCGTCGGTCGTGGAATCGCTCCAATCGGGTCAACTGGAGCAGTTTTTTTCGACGTTCCGAATACTCGGCCTGGCGCAGACCGAACATCGACGCGAAAAACGCGAGGTTTTCACCCACGGTCAGGTCCCCGTACAGGCTATATTGCTGGGGCATATAACCGATGGAAGCCCGCACTTCGGCGGATTCGGCGGTGGCGGGATGGCCGAGCAAACGCGCCTGGCCTCGGTCCGGGTCCAAAAGTCCCACAAGAATGCGGATTAACGTCGTTTTTCCCGCCGCATCCGGCCCCAGCAGGCCAAAGACTTCTCCTTTTTGGACTTGCAGCCCGGCTCCCTGCACGGCCCAGGTCTGTCCGAAGCGACGCCAAATATCGACGGCTTCAAGCAGTTTCGTGGCTTCGGCCCTTGGGGTTATGGTGTTCATCGCCCTGTTCCCACGATGGAGACATCGACGGGCATGCCGGGGCGCAGCCGTTGGTCGGCGTTGGGAATGGATACTTCGACGGCATACACGAGGCGGTCGCGATCTTCCCGGGTTTGCACGTTGCGTGGGGTGAATTCGGCTTGTACGGCGACCGACAGGATGGTTCCTTCGAAGCGTTGGCCGGGCCAGGCGTCGGCAACGACTTCGACGCTGCCGCCGGCGACGGCGGTCCCCAATTCCGCATTGGGTAAGTAAAACGTGACCTTGGCGTGGGTCAGGTCGACGAGGCTGAGGATGCGAGAGCCGGGCAAAACGAGTTCTCCGGGCTCGTAGTTGCGATGAAGTACGACTCCGTCGATGGGGCTTTTGAGGATGCATTCGTCGAGCATCGTGGAGGCTCGTCGAAGGGTCGCTTCGGCGGCGGCGACGGCATATTCGGCCGAGGTGATTTGCACGGCTGCGGCTTGTTGCGAGCGATAGGCGGCATCGGCGCGGGCGCCTGCGGCGGCGGTATTGGCTTCGAGCGCCAACTGTTGCTGCTGAACGCTTGCGACCCGTGTTTCGGTGGTATCGAAGGCGGAATCGGAGATAGCGCCTTGCGTGTGCAAGGAAGCGAGCCGAAACGCCTCTTTTTCGGCATGGTTGCGTTCGGCTTGCAGGGCTTTGACCTGGGCGGCCGAGGCTCGCGCCGTTTGCCATGCCGCTTGCGTATTGCCCCGCGCGACCCGCTCCGAAGCTTCGGCGGCTTGCACTCCCGCGCGGGCCATGGCCAATCGCGCCTTAGCCTCATCCACGCTTGCCAAAGGCTCCTCACAGTCGAACTCGACAAGGGGCTGTCCCTTTTGAACAGGCTGGCCCTCGCGCACGTGGATGGTGCGGATTCGTGATGAAAGACGGGTGCCCAGGTCAATCTGCGTGGCTTCAATCACACCCGAGCCGCCCGACGGAGCCTGCCGATACGCTTGTTGTTGATGAATACGGTAGCCGAGCGCAACCGACAGCGTCACCACCAGGATTGTCAGAATAGCGAACACCTTTTTCATGGTGAAGGCGTAGGATGCACAGGCCATGCCGGAGCAGAAAAAGCAGTGATTGGGCGCAATACAGGGCACCAGGTGTTCATGAGCCCGACAATCTGTCGGAATGGGAGTCACCTCGGGGAAAAAAGGATGGGGTCGTAGAATTAAATAATAAAATCAACCAGTTAATCGCATGACATCCCTTGTGGTTTTCGATAGCCCATCATGACTTCGAAGGGTCGTCGGGCGAGAATACAAGATCATCTTCGAACATCAGGGGCACTTTGGGGGGTGCTGGAATCGGCGGTTCGGACAACGATGCGGGAAGGGAGTCGGGGTACATCGAGGCTCGAATGCCTGGCAGAATGGATGGTGTTCTTCCTTCTTTGGCGCGCCGTGGGTCGGCCACGAGCCGGAGGCAGTCTTTGACGATGGCTTTGAGGGTATCGCTGACTCCCATGCCGGTTTTGGCGCAGGCTTCGAATTCCTTGACTTCGTTGGGGACTTTTAGGGCGACGGATAGGTCTTCGACAGGGATGATGTTGGGAAGGTCCCTTTTGTTGTATTGAACCACCAGGGGCATACGGTCCGGGTCATCGCCTTGCAGACGCAGGTTGGTCTCGAGGTTGCGGATGCTTTCGATATTGGCATTCAGCGCTTCTATCTGGCTATCCACGACGAAGACGATGCCATCGACGTTACGCAGGACGAGTCTTCGGGTGGAATCCAGGGCGATCTGGCCTGGGACGGTGCATAAGTGCAGGCGAATTTGGTATTCGCGAAAGAGTCCAAGTTCGACGGGCAGCAGGTCGAAAAAGTAGGTACGGTCGGATTCGGTGGTAAACGAGAGGAGTTTTCCGCGAAGATCGGGGCGGCTGGCGGCGTGCAGGTACTTCAGGTTGGTGGTTTTGCCTCCCAGACCAGGCCCGTAATACACGATCTTGAGTTGGATTTCTTTGGTGGCGTGGTGGATGACGGGCATGGGGGCTGTTGCGAGTGATGAGTTCTACGTATAGACTACCACGGAATAGGGGGACTGCTCCAGCAGCGGGTTGGCGGCGATCTGAATGGTTGAAAGCCTCATCGGCGGTTTTGTTCCATGGGGACCTTTGGCTTGACGGATCGGGTTTTTCGTCATCCAGCTCTGAATTCGAAGGTTGAGCCGCCGGAGGATAGCGTTATCGGTCGATAACAGGTTAGAATAATTGTGGCCGTGAGACAACGCTGGTTACAACGTCGGACCGTGGGCAAGGCCTCCATACGTGTGGGGGTGATCTTATTCACCGTAAGCGTTGGGATGACCATGGTGGCATGCGAATCGTCGCCGGGGGTCGTGGAAAGCGACGAAAAAGAAGAAAGAGCGCGTCTTGTGCAGTGTTGTCAGGCCTTGGCCCATGAAGCGTGGAATTCGGACCCTCCGAATTCGAATGTCCTGCACGCCGCGCGCGATTGTGAGGCGCTGGCGCGACAAGGACATTTCGAGCAAGCCAGGACGAAGCTTCGCGCGGCCGGGCACGCGACCGCTTGCGAAGGTTGTCCCCCCAACGGTTGTCGACCTTGATCGCTGTGGCTTTCGGTGCGATATGCTATGAGCCGTCGTGGAGAAGAGCATGAAACCCGCGTTTCGGTTCGTTCCGATAGCTTCGTCGTTGCATGATACCCGTGCGATCACCGCGCTTCAGGCCGAGTTTTCGCCCGCTCTCGAACGGATGGGAGGAGCGTGCTGGGAAGACCCTTCGGACCCTTGGACTCCCGTGATCTGGTTCGTATTGACAGGGGGGACCGAGCAGCGCTTGCTCGATGCCATGGCAGACCATGAGCGTCGCGTGGGTCCTGGCCCCGTGATGCTTCTTGCCCATGGGGGTCAGAACTCCTTGCCGGCTGCCCTCGAAACGCTTGCGCGGTTGCAGCAGGAAGGCCGAAAAGGAAGGGTACTATTCGTTTCTTCCCCTTCCGACGCCGAAGGGTTCGAACGGCTAGCACAAGGAATTCACGATCTTGAGGCATGGCGAAAGATGCGACAAAGCCGACTTGGCGTCATCGGTCGTCCATCCGATTGGTTGGTAGCCAGCACGGTCGATCCCCAGGTCGTTCGTGCTGGCTGGGGCCCGACCTGGGTACCTATCGAAATGCAGCAGTTTTTCGCGGTATTCGACGAAGCGCGGCGTCGGCCTCCGACGCCCTCCGAGCCGTATCCCCTTGGTGTTTCGCAAGGGGAGGTGAGCCACGAAGCGGTGCGAAATGCTGGCAGGGTGGCCTTGGCCCTCGAAACCGTTATCAAAACCCATCGGCTCGATGCGATCACCATGCGCTGTTTCGATCTGGTCATGGAACGAAAAACAACGGCTTGCCATGCGCTTTCCCGTCTCAACGATGCGGGTATCACGGCGGGCTGTGAAGGGGATGTGGCAAGCGTGGTCGGGATGATGTGGGTTCGAGCGTTGCTCGATGAGCCTTCATGGATGGCCAATCCCGCCGCGATTGATGAGTATTCGAGCCATGTGGTGCTTGCCCATTGCACGGTGCCTCGTTCGATGGTGGGAGACTGCACGCTTCGTGTGCATTTCGAGTCCGGGATTGGCGTAGCGTTGGCGGGACGGTTTGCCAGAGGCCCCGTGACGCTGTTGCGTGTGGGAGGACGCCAGCTCGACAAAGCCTGGTTCGAGGAAGGCGAGTTGGTGGCAACGAGCACGGAGGAAGGGCTTTGTAGAACGCAAGCGAAAGTGGTGTTGCGCGAGGGAGCCGCGACGGAGTTGTTGCTTCGCCCTTTGGGCAATCATCTATTGTTGGTGCGAGGGCATCATGGGGCTCGGCTCCGGTCGTGGTGGGAGCAATTTGGGCCGGGGTAGGTGGGGCTTCGGCCCTGGCTCGTAGATGGGACCAAAGCCCGTGCTCAAAGGGATAAGTGTGCGTTGTGGGAGCATAACATATTGATTTTATGAATATTTTTATTCCTTCCCGCTGGGCCTGCCTCAGCTTCCGGTCAAAGCGCTGGATCATGCCATTGTCGCCAGGCGGCCAAAGCAGCCGCATAATCCTCAGGCGTATTGATGTTGATGGCCGACTGCCGGTCGATCATGGGATGTAGCGCGCGAATCTCCTGGGCAAGGTCGAGCACGCGGCGATTTCCCCGCGCCAGCAAAGCTCGGGCAGGTTCCAAGGCGCTGCGTTTGTAGACCGCCAGCAGCGGTTCGTACAGCCCTTCGGAGGATTGGGGAATCACCGCATCGCAATGCTGCTGTGCCGCCATCGATACCAGGCTATGCACGAGGTCGAGGCGAACGAAGGGCATATCGCATCCCATCACGAAGTTCAGTTCCCGACTGGATTTCGCTAGACACGATATGATGGCCCCAAGCGGTCCCGCATCCTTTGGCTCGTCCGCAACGATCTCGACCCCCAGAAATGCGTACGGCTGTGGCGTATTGGCGCTTAGGAGCACCTCGGCGAACGCTTGACGCAGCATGTCCACCAAACGGGCGATGAGAGGCTTGCCGTCGAAATCGAGAAAAGCCTTGTTTATGCCCATTCGTTTGCTGCGTCCTCCCGCGAGAACGATGGCAGTTGCATCATGCATCGAGCGCATTCCGGCTGGGCCCAAGGGCAGTAAGTTCATGTATTTCAAGTGTTTTCATGGGATCGGAGCATGCGATTCCCTCGATGGGAATCATCGCGGCTAGAGTTGGGGGAGGGAAGCGGCGTTGCCTCGGTGTCGAAACCACCTGGGAAGTATAGCGATGAGGGTTGAAAAAGTGGAGAAAGCCAATGGTCTTCGCCTGTTGCCTTGGGGCGGACGAGGTCACGCAAAGAAGAAGCCATGGATCGATGTCATGTCATCAAATATTCGTGGACAGCACTCTGGGTTTCGTGCTCCAAGGGCCTCGGTTCATGTCCGGAGCGAGACACCATGAATCGATTTTTATCGTGCATCATCGCGATTGTGGGCGGTTATTGTGGGTGGGTCGGCAGCGTCGGTGCTGAAGAACCTTTGTCTGAGCCTGGTGCTTCGGCTGTCACCACCGATGAAAGGCCGGCGGCCGTCTCCACCGCACCCGAAACAAGCGTCGCGCAGGCCGTATCCACGCCGGAACAACCAGCCGCTGACAATTCCGCTTCGCCGTCGGCACCCGCTGCCTATGCGCTGCCTTTTTACTTGCGTGGCGTCGTTCCCGGTACGGTCGCTCGCCTCGAATCCACCTATGCCATGTACAAACTCCCGGCTCCCGAGGATGAGTCCGGCAACACGCTGACGTCCGTATTGACCGCAAGCTACAAAGTAGCTCCCTGGTTGGCCCCCATCGCCCGTCTTGGTCTCGTGCATAATTCGTTGGACGGCTCTTCGGGGACAGCCATTTCCAACCTCGGTGTCGGAGGCTTGCTGGGAACTCCGGTCAGCACGGATTTCAAAGCGGGATTCATAGTCCTGGTCACGCTGCCGACGGGTACTGGGGCGGGCAACGATCCCAATGCGGAGAATGCCAGCGCCGTAGCATCGGCGAGTCCTGCCCGATACGCCTGGGATGGTGCCATTTTCGCCAACAATGATTCGGTCCTCATCGGTGGTGCGGATCTCGCGTATGTGGCTGGCGGGCTGACCGTGCAAGCGGAAGCTACGTATCTGCAATTCATTCGAATTCGCGGCGACAACGTTCAGAAGGACGAACTCCGCAGTTTGCTGACAACCGGGTTGTTCGCCGGTTATTTTCTCATCCCCGAACTATCCGTGGGTGCCGAACTTCGCTACGGCCATTGGTTGAGCACGCCAGCCGCCGTCGAAAAAAACAGTGTCGCGCGCAATAACCTTTCGGCGGGAGGGGGTGTTCGCGGTTACTTCAAACTCGGCGACTCCATATCGCTGCGACCAGGGTTGAGCTATCATCAAGCTCTCGACGAGCCTCTCAGCGACGCCGAGTACAAGTATGTCCAGCTTGATTTGCCGTTCGTTTTCTGATCGGCGCGGGTAGCCATCCAATAGCCGCACGCGGAGCACGGCCCCGCATAGCCATAACGATAAAATATCCTTATCATTTCTATGGTTATGCTTGATTTGCCGCCCCGGAGCCAACCCGTCCGACGAACGCTTGGAGATTTGGCGCGGGTAAGCCTTTCGGCCATTTTCCGATGGACGAGGGGCCCCTTCCAGATCAGTCGCAACATATTGATTTAACAAGATTTAATTTGAATTCGCCAGCGTTGGTATTCTCCCTATCGCTCCTTCCGCTTGCCAATCACCTCCCCCCGCCCGATGAATCATTCCCATGCGCTCTTGCGTGCAACTGGCTGAAATACTCGAATCGATCGTCGCCACCTGTGACGTGCCGGCCCGTCTGGCTCTCGACCCCGTAGGCGTCGTGCGAACGTATCGTCATCCCGCCCAGCAGGAATTGGCGGGATTGCTTTCCGCATCTCTCGCCTTCGGTCAGGTGAAAGCCCTGCGACGCGCGATCGAACAGGTGCTTTCGCGAATGGGCAGCGATTGGATGGGTGTGCTCGAGGATCGGCACGAAACGTTGTGTCGTTTGGAGGGGTTCCAGTACCGGATGGTTCGAGGGCGGGACATCGGCCGTTTGCTAGTGGGCGCCAGGTTCGTACAACGTCGGCAGGGCTCGTTGGGCGAAGCATTTTGCAAAGAATTCCACCTGGCGGGAGCGTTACGACCCGCCCTCGTAGCGTGGACGCGACAGTTGCGCGATGCCGCCGGTGCTTTCGACCATGAGGATCAGGGGCGACGCGGTTATGGTCATGTGCTGCCCGACCCGGCCGGGGCAAGCCCAAATAAGCGACTCCTGCTTTTTCTACGCTGGATGGTGCGTCCGAACGATGGTGTCGACTTGGGATTGTGGACCACGGTCCCGCCCAGTGCGCTGTTGATCCCCGTCGATACGCATATTCATCGCCTGGGAAAACTCCTTGGCATGACCCAACGGTCCAACCCAAGCTGGTTGGCAGCGGAGGATATCACCGCGGTATTGCGTCAAATTGACCCCGACGATCCCGTGCGTTTCGACTTTGCTTTATGCCATCTCGGGATGACGCTTGGCTGTTCGACCCGCCCCGATCCCACACGGTGTGAAAGCTGTCCGGTTCGAGCCGATTGCCAACAACGAGCGCAACCTAGGATGGCGGAATCGTTATAACTATTTGAAATAACAATATTTATTCTTCTGCCGACGCACGCAGGTCGTCGGCAACGGCCTGCAGATCCGCTGCAAGTTCGCTTCGAAACTGAAGCGTCCTGCCCTGGTGAAATACCGTCACCGTATCCAGATGCATGAACGGCCGATCGAGGCCGTGACGGTGGATGAAGTATTGGTTGGTGCGCCGGTCGCCGAATTTTTCGTCACCCACGATGGGATGACCGATTCGTGACAGGCCGCGAGCCATCCCCTGAGCATCGTCTCCTTGCGTAAAAACCTGGAGCCATCCGTGGCCCGCGATGACTTGTTGTCGAACGTAGCGCATGGGCGGACCGGGGTGTGCTGCTTTGGTTTTTCCCAGGGAGCCTTTGGCGTGCGGGATGCCTTTGGCGAGGACGGTCCAACTGCTTTGGCGTGGGAGAACGTCTTGAAGTAGCGCATTTTTCGCTGCAGCCGTACGGGCCAGCAAACAAACGCCGCTCTGTCCCACGTCCATCGGATGAAGAGGTTGGGCGTCGGGTGCGCCTAACGTTTGCCGGACCCGTTCGAGCAAGGAGCCTGGAGCGCCTGGGGAAGCGAGGAGTTTTTCGTGGGCTGGTTTATCGACCACGAGCAGTTGGGGGTCGGAATACAGCAGGGTTGGCTGGGTTGGTACAGCCGGAGTCAGCACGGCCATTGTTTCCACCACTTCGGACAGGGGGATCATGTCGTAGGGGCGAATCATCCGTGGGCGTAGGCCATGGTATGTCCACACGGCTACGTCGCGCGCCAATGTGATTGGGTTGCAAGACACGTAAAGCGCCATGCGCGGTTGAAGAGAAATCACGGCCGTTCGTACGGCGGGAGCGAGTCCTCGTCGCGGCGGATTGACGATGATGAGGTCGAAAAAAGCATGGTTTCGAAGGAGTTGCTGGGTCACGACCGCGGCGTCGCCGATGCGGGTCTCGAGGGCGAGATTTTGTTCCGTGGCAGCTCGAGCCGCCAGTTGAACGGAAGGCGCAAAGCTTTCGACGAGTGTGACGTGGGCGCCGGCGTGCGCCAGTCGAAGGCTAAACGCTCCTGTTCCCGCGTAAAGTTCGAGCACCCGACATCCTTCGATACGACCGAAAGAACGAATGATTTGTTCTTCCAGGTCTCGGTGCAATTGCGTCATGGATTCCGGGTGGGCCTGGGTGAAAGCTCCTGGTCCAGCATAGTGATAAGGCGCATGCCGATCGGGGGTGTAGCGCGCGGCGTCGGGGCCCCGAACGACGGTGGGTTGGCTGCCGAGCACTTGCGGATCGGAACGGTCGCGCTCGCTGACCGCCACACAGACGAGGTGGGGAATCGACAGCATCATCTCATCGATCGACGCGAGCAGCGCGGGATTGTGGCGCTGGCTTGTGGCAAGCGTGATCAGCACGCCGTCGTCGACGTGCCGCACATCCACGCTGCTCACACCGAGTCGGACAAGAGGCAAAAGGCGCAATCGCTGCACGGTTTGTCGTACGAGCGGATGAAGGACGGGGCACGAGGGGGTATCGACGATATCGTGGGTACCGGCGGCGAACAAACCGATGCCGTCGTCGCTGACGACGAGCTTGGCGCGGATGCGATAAGAATGGATGGTTGGCGCGGCGCGTAGATCGGAAACCTCGATATTTCGAAGGGAAGGATAGGCACGGAAGGCGTCGACCACGGTATTATGCTTGCGTTGGCATTGCTCGGGGTAGGGCAGGTCGAGCAAGGGACATCCTGGGCAACGTGGGTGATGCGGGCAGGATATCGAGCAGGCGGCGAGCCCATCGGTGTTGTTTGGCATGGCGGTGGTCTCGAAAGAGGACGGGAGAGAGACGATTCACGACTATCCGTTTACGGATAGTCTATCAACAATTCAGGGATTGGCGCACGCTATCGATGACGGTTCCATCGACCCATTTGATGGCGGCAACGACCTTGTCTCCCAAGGTGGGAGCATCAGGGGGGCCGCCCGTGAGACGATTCACTTCATCGGCGATATCATCGATCGAGCGGATGGGGACCGTGCAGCGTTTTGCGGCATCGATGAGATCCTGTCGCCGGGGATTGATGGCAATCCCGCGTTCGGTGGCAATTACATCGATGAGTTCTCCAGGACCGCAGAGCGTCGTGACGCGATCGAGGATGACGGGGATGCGGTCGCGGAAGCTGGGAACGGCCAGGATCGTACACTTTGCGGTGAGGCAATTTTGCCAGCCGCCAATGCCATGGAGCAAAACGCCGTCGGAGTGGGTGACGACATTGGCGTTGAAAGCTCTGTCGACTTCGGTGGCGCCGAGCACGACGCAGTCGAGGATCGAGGCGAAATTGCCTTTGCCGTGGAAATTGTAGCTGGTGAACGGGCTGGTATCGAGGTGCCGTTTGGGGTCCTCGCGCATGGACCTCACACCATCGAGATCGAAGGTTTGTCCGTCGAGGATATAGTCGGTGAATCCTTCTTGGAGCATATCGACGAGATATTTGGTGGAGCCGCCGCGAATGAAGCGAGCTTTGACGTTTGCCTTTCGCATGAGTTCTTTCAGGTACAAGGCGAAGGCGAGGGTGATTCCGCCGGCGCCGGCCTGAAAGGAGAAGCCGTCCGCCATGATTCCGACTTCGGCGACGAAGCGAGCGATATATTCGGCGATGAGCAATCGGTCGGGGCTTCGGGTTACCTGGGTGGTGCCGCTGACGATTTTGCTTGGGTCTCCGATGCGGTCGTGAACGACGACATAATCGACGTTTTGTCCGTGAATTTGCCAAGGTACACAAGGGAAGGGGACGAGGTTATCGGTGACGACGACGACGCGATCCGCGTACAGGGAGTCGGCGAGGGCGAAGCCGAGGGGGCCACAAGCGCTCGGACCTTGAACGCCGTTGGCGTTGCCGAAGGGGTCGGCGGTGGGAGCGGCGATGACCGCCAGGTCGATGTGCAATTCATCGTCTTGGATGGCTTGGAATCTTCCGCCGTGGGAGCGCAATACGCCGAGACCTCGCATTTTTCCGGCGGAGCAATACTCGCCAAGCGGGCCATTCATGCTTCCTTCGATATGGTGCATGACCCCGGATTCGAGGTGGCGAACCATCGGAGCGTGGCATGGAAACGAGGCGGAAGGTGCCCAAACCACATCGCGTACGCCCATGTCCGCCAGGGTATCCATCACGGCATTGGCCACGAAATCGCCATTGCGGAAGTGATGGTGCGTGCCCACGGTCATTCCGTTTTTCACGCCACAGCGTTCCAAGGCTTCGCGAAGGCTGCCCACGATTTTGTTGCCGTCGGCCGGGTAGTCGGCGCAGGAACGAATGGGCGGAGCGGCCTTGCGTCCCGAGGGTCGAAACTGGTGGACGCCCTGGTAGGGGACGGCAGGTTTTCCGTTGATTTCCGTGGGGACGAGGCGTCCCGCGGCGTTTTTAACGAGCGCGCTCATGAAGACACCTCCTTCGTTTTCCAGTCCTCCGACAACAACCCACAGGCAATCGCAAGCGTTACGGTATGCATGGCTCGTTTCACCACCGGTGGGTCGATCATTTTGCTTCCCAACGACACGGCCGCGAGCCCTTGTTGCTGCGCCACGTCGAAAGCACGCACGATTTTTTGCGCTTTGTCGATCTCTTGGCGCGTGGGCGCGAAAGCCTCGTGGATGATCGGAATCTGACGAGGATGAATGCATCCTTTGCCATCGAAACCGAGTTGTTTGGCTTCGATGACGCTGCCGCGAAGACCTTCCGAATCCGCCACATCGGAAAAAACCGTATCGATGGGCTGCACCCCTGCCGCACGGGCGGCATTGATCACCTGCTGACGAAGCCAGAGACTCTCGCGACCCTCGTTGGTTCGCTGCGTGCCAATGTCCGCCGTATAGTCCTCCAAGCCAATGGCGAGCGCTACTACCGATGGCGACGCCATCGCGATATCGTAGGCAAACCATCCGCCTTTGGCGCTCTCGATAATCGGCATCAACAGCACGCCGTGGTCTTTGCCAAGATGCATTGCCACCCGGTCATCGACCTGCCGAACTTGTTCCGCGGTCTCGACCTTAGGAATCAGCACGAGATGAACGTGATGCGGCAGGATGACATCGAGGTCCTCGAGTCCCAGGTCCCCCTGGTTGATGCGGACCATGCGTTCCGCGGTGCCGAAGTCCAGGATGCGCAGCGCGTTTCGAACGAGATAACGCGCGGCGAACTTATGCATGGGCGCGACGGAATCTTCGAGATCGAGGATGAGACCATCCGCTCCGTAGAGCCCCGCGTTGATCATGAATTTCGGTTCATTTCCGGGTAGATACAAGCGTGATCGACGAAACCGATCACGTCGTGTCGGCGTGTCCCAACCGGCTTTTGCCTCGATCCATCGGTTTCGCTTCAACGAAGGGTCGGCGGCTCGGAGGGCCGCCTCCACCCGCGCATCCAACGTGAAGGGCAAAGCCCCCCCGTCCTGCACCTGCACCGTGGCATGAGCCACATTCATGTCCGCCAAAATATCAAGCACCTGCTTGCGGATCTTGTGGCCGAACATCGTGGCGACTTTCGATTCGATCTCGAGATCGATGCCCCCTTCGTCGCGCAGTGTACAGGCGACATGACAATCGGATCGAACGTCCGCGCCTTGCCTTCCGGCCTGACCTTGTCTCGTCATGTTTGTTCTCCTGCTGTGAATCAGAGCCCATGGATCGGGGTTCAACCCGCGACCAGAAGGCCTCCTCGCTCATAAATACGAAGTTGAACATCGGAAAACGGCTGTCCCTTTACGGATATTCCGCGGGAAGGGATGCTCACGACACCCGTTCGGAAATCCACATGGACCGTGTCGCCGTCTTGCACTTCGGCAAGGGCAGGGGCGCGTAAAATCGGCATGCCCACGTTGATCGCGTTGCGTTCGTAGATGGCGCCGAAAGACTCGGCGACAATGACGCTGATTCCCAGCGCCAGAAAGCAATCCACGGCTTGTTGACGAGAACTACCCGCACCGAAGTTTTTTCCCGTCACGATGATGTCGCCGGGTTTGGCTTGCTTCGCAAAGTGTTCAAACCCCTGCAAGTTGCCAAAGGCGTATTGTCCCATCTCCTGCCGGGCGGTGATGGCGAGATGCCTATTATGAAAAATCATATCGGTATCGATGTTATCGACAGGGATTCGCCACACCCTTCCCGTGACCTCGGTGGGGACTTGCCGTCGAGTCGCAGCCTCTTTTTGAGCCGCTTCGAGATGTGTTTTTCTAGCTTTTCGTGTGTAAGCGCCCGCGGCCAGGCGCTTTGCAGTCGTGATGCATCCGGCCACGGCAGAGGCCGCCACCGTTTCCGGAGAGGCAAGATACACGTCCCCTTTGCCTTGTTTACCAGCAAAATTTCGATTTCCCGTCGTGACCGTCACCTCCCCAGGACCGTTTTGACCCACTTGACCCGCGGCGCAACCCGCGCATCCCGCGTTGCCCACGAGCACGCCCGCCTGCTTGAGTTCGCGCAGCAGTCCGTCTTGCAAGGCAAGATTCCACACCGCATCGGTGGAAGGCACGATCTTGAATACGACACTTTCGGCTACATGCCTTCCGGAAAGCACGCGCGCCGCCGCGCGAATATCGTCGATGCGACCATTGGTGCAAGAGCCAACGAGCGCCGAATCGATCGGAATGCCTTCGACTTCGGTGACGGGAACCACGTCTTCGGGATGACCTGGACGCGAGATCATCGGGCCGATGCCTTCGATATCGACGACATACCGTTCGACATACTCGGCGTCCGGGTCGGCATGCATGATGGTGAAAGGACGTTTCGAGATGGTGGAAAGCTGTTGGGCGATGGTGTCCGTGACAGGGAAAAGTCCAATGATTGCACCCATTTCCGTAAACATGGACGCCATGGTGATCCGTCCCGGAAGATCGAGGTTGTCGATATAGGTGCCGTACATCTCGGCGGCGACACCGAGCAGCCCATTGGCGCCGAAACGTCGGAGCAAGGCGAGCGTGATATCCTTGGGGGTGGCATCGGGCGCGGGCGTGCCACGCAACTCGATGCGAACGGAAGGCGGAACACGGAACCAGACGGTGCCGTGAGCGAAGGCGTGTGCGATATCTTGATCGCCCATGCCCTGTCCAAAGGCACAGATGGCGCCGAGGATGTTGGCGTGCGAATCGGTGGAAACGAAGGTGTCTCCAGGACCGATCAGGCCACGGTCCATGGCGAGATGCGTACCGATGCCTTGGTCGATGTCGAAGACGCGGATGCCATGATCGCGCGCGAACATGCGGCAGGTTTGTTGGTTGGTGGCGTATTTCTGATCGCTGCCGGTGGGATTGCAATCGAAGGTGAAGTAAGTGCGCGCGGGGTCGTGGACACGCAATCCTGTGGATTGGATGTGTTTGACGACGTTGGCGCCGCCGAAGTCGCGTGCCACGCGAGCGTCGATGTGGATATCGACGATATCGCCGGCGCGAGCATCGCAATTGCTTTTGGTACCGAGGATTTTTTCGACGATGGTCCTGCCCATGGGACAGCCTTTCTATCGTTTTCGATGGGTATCGCGAGTTGCGGCGGACCTTACCTTCGGGACCAAAACGGGTCAAGGCCGAGTCGCAGGGGCGCGTGATGGAAGTGGCGGTGGATAGCCAGGGCTATTCGAGCCAATGTCACGGGTGGCCGCGAAGAGACGGAACCAGTCGGAACCGGACATGGCAGGCTTGAACGGCGAGTCCGGTCAGGGGTAAAATAACGTCGACATGCGGGAGGAGAAGGCAATCGTCGAGGGTCTTGCGCGGACACATCTACCGCGAACCCTCGATTTTTCCTATTTCCTCAACCTATTTGTGCAACTTCGCTGGATTGCGGCAGCCTGCGCGGGCTTGGTCGTTTTTCTGGCCCAATTCGCTCTGCGCTTGGATAGCTTTGCCTATCCGTGGCTTTACTCGATCGTAGCCTCGATTCTTGTCTATAATAGCTTGTTTTTCGTGGTGCTGCGCCTGCCCCCTGCGAAAGCGCAGGGCGGAGAATCGCAGGACGATTTGCTTTATCGCAGAGGACGGCTCGGGGCGCTCATCCAAATCCTATTCGATTTGATTGCGCTTTTCGGCTTGTTGCACTTCTCCGGAGGGCTGACGAATCCCTTCGTTCTTTTCTTTCTATTTCATGTGGTCGTAGCCGGCATTTTGCTCGAACCCTCACGGGCCATTGCGGTGGCTTGCTTAACGTGCGCCCTGATTTTTTGCCTTGGTTTGTTCGAAAGAATGGGATGGCTCTCGCATTATCGATCCGTGGAAATCCTCGGTTCGACCGACCCATTGCAGAGTTGGCTTTTCGCGCTCGGACTTCCAGGCGTCATGACGATCACCTTTTTGGCTCTTACATTCCTAACGATTTCGATCATGAATGAGCGGGCCCGACGTCGAAATCAGATGGTCGAATTGAGCCGCGCGCTGGACCTGAAGAATCGCGAATTGCTTCGTATCGATCAGATGCGAAAGCAGCTTCTCGCGGTGGCGTCCCACGACTTGAAATCTCCGCTCGGCGCTGTCTCCAGCTACCTTGCGGGCATGCGCGATGGGTACTTGGGACCGCTCACCGACGAACAAAAGCACGTGGTGCAACGTTCGTTGGACCGACTATCTCGGCTGAGGGGGTTCATCGACGACGTTCTTGCGTGGTCATCGATCGAGCAAGGGATGCTCCGCCAGGAGATTCGACCCGTGGACATCGAGAAGCTTCTTCAGCGCGTGATAGAAGACCATAGAGACACTGCCCTGGCTCGCGATATCGATATTCGCTTGGTCGTGCCCCATCCCTTGCCGAAAGTAGATTGCTCGCCCGAACGCATGAACCAGGTATTCGAAAACTTGGTCTCCAATGCGGTGAAATACTCCCAAGATGGGGGAAAAGTGCGCGTCGAAGCAGGTCGAGAAGGTGACGATCTGCTCGTTTCGGTTCTCGACAAGGGAATAGGCATCCGTGGCGAAGACTTGGAACGATTGTTCGAGGATTTCTTCCGTGCGCCTTCGGTGCGAACCAAAGTTGCGGGTACGGGACTCGGCCTAGCGCTCGTGCGACGCATCGTGAGGGCGCACCAGGGGGAGATCTGGGCCACGAGCGAACTCGGACAAGGATCCACCTTTTTCGTGCGAATCCCGATAACGTCGACGCAGGTAGCGCGAAGCGCGAGGTTGGATTCTCAAGACTCGGAGAGCGATACGGTCCTTGGGGATAATAGAAATTAATATGTAATATCCAATGGTTAGAACCTGTTGGGGACAGCGATGCCGACAGGCAGGGGCGAAAACCATCCCCCCGGGCGCGTTGGCCGAGTCGTGGAGGGATCCCGCTTGTTATCCGTGATCACCCTATCAAGTCATCCAAGTCGGGATTCAAAGGACGGGGGTTGTGACCACTTTGGGTACCAATTCTATCGACCATTGAAAGTCATCGATAAGAACGAGCGAGTCCAGGATGGCGTCGCCAGAATCCCAGGTCGCAAACCGAAGATTGATGATGGATCCAGGTTCCACGGGCGCTGTGGTTTGGAGCCATCCCGTGGCGCCTTTTCCTTCGAACCCTGTGCCTTCTAACCCCGCGGGCCCCAACGGACAATCATACTGATTGCCGCCGGCAGTCTGGGCCTTGCAAACCTGAAGGAGTGTCGTGTTGGGGCTGATGGGGTCCAGATTGGGCCCGAAGCAGATGTTGCCATCCGGTATTCCCGACGGAATTGGCGCCATCATCGTGACAAAAATGTCATTGTACTGACTACAGACGTAAACAGGGAATTCGGAAGAATAGAAATTGAATTTGAAGGAGAACGAATGAGCGTTCGTGGGCACGCGAAGGTCGATTTCGAACGCTGCCGGATCGTTGCAGGAGCCTAGGATAACGCCTGGACAAGAAGCAATCGGTTTTGGATAACCCGGTGGAGGGTTGCTCGTCGTGCCCATGTTGGCGCCATCGTTGGAACTGTAGTCGGGGTGATTGGGCGCGCGGGCTGTTCCCGTGGACAATGCCAACATCGTCACCCCCTCGGGTGGAGTCTCCGGGCCAAAGTTCGCAAGCAGACCATGGGATAAGGGATTCATTCCTTCCGTACCGTCCGCTTTGACATAACGAGTGCGGATGACTCCCCAGGTCTTGTCTTTGCCTTCGGCGCCAAGCGAGGTGGATCGGCAAAGGCCGATGGCCCGTGCCCCATCTACCGACTCACTGCTTTTCATCGCCAATCCCTGGTCACAAAGGTGAGGCCCGTCGTCGATGGTGCCGTTGCAATCGTTGTCCAAGCCATCTCCCAAGTAGTCATAAGCTCCCGGATTGATATGTGGATTGCAGTCGTCGCAATCCCCTTGCAAGATGGTATACCCATCCCCATCAAAGTCCGCTTCCGGCTCGAGGCAGTGGGCATCAGGAGCAGATGAATCGGGCGGTACGGGAGCATCGGTAGGTAAGGGCGAGTCAGTGGGAGATGGGGCATCGGATGGCAATGGCCCATCGGTGGGCAGGGGGGAATCCGATGGCAACACGTCGACCGCCGCATCGGAAGGTCCGGCGCCTGCCGAACCAGCCTCCTGCTGGGCGTGGTCATTTTCGACGACGGAGCCCGAGCATCCCGCCATGGCGATGCTGGTTACCAAGCAAAGACTTTTCCATGCACACACGATTGAATTCTCCCGGTTCTGTCGGCTCGAGCGGCGTGGGGCGAAGCAAAAAGTTTTCGTCATATCTTAGGTGCGGTCGATGAATTTTTCGGAAACGAGATGGCCTATCGCCTTTTGAACCGTTTGCTTTTGTTTCGATGGGTGCAGTGTAGCATGCCAGCGTCGGTCGCCTATTGGGATTCACGCACGACGACAACGTTTTTGATTGCGTTTTCGGACAGCGGAACTGGGGAGGCCCGAGGCAAAAAGCCGTGCTCGACGATCTGAACTGGACCAGCCCGAAGCCTTGGCGCCCATGGGCGGGCAGGCGGTTTCGGAGCGAGGAAAGGGCATGGGCGTGAGTCGTACCCATGGTTCCGCGGCCCGGGCTTCCGACCTCGGTATCAGCGAACAATTCGTGATATACGGGTAGATCATAAACGAGAAAGGAAAAATATGGGCACCAGGATAATTTATTACTGCTGCCGGAAATTTGGCCCACCTGAAAATACTTCGATAAGCGCTTGCGTATGACCTACGAAATGAATGAAGCTGCGCTTGCACGCATCGATGAGTTTTTCAGCCGCATCGGCAAACATC
>Ga0116149_1000546_pt1 | contig 49122 bp, 41 predicted proteins | sample AD_UKC057_MetaG_FD_89787 | JGI IMG/M metagenome (GOLD analysis project Ga0116149, IMG submission 89787) | Active sludge microbial communities of municipal wastewater-treating anaerobic digesters from USA - AD_UKC057_MetaG | ecosystem: Engineered > Bioreactor > Anaerobic > Digestate | place: USA...
CTTCGCTGGAAGAAGTGGCCTCCACGATAGAAGAAGCGACCGCGAGCATCAAGCAGAACGTCGATAACGCGATTACCGCCAACAAGAAAGCGGTGGAGTCCTCCCGCATGGCGGAGGACGGCGGAAGGGTCGTGGCCGACGCCGTCAACGCGATAAACGACGTGAGCCAGTACAGCAAGAAGATCGGCGACATCATATCCGTGATAAACGAAATAGCCTTCCAGACCAACCTCCTGGCGCTGAACGCTGCGGTGGAAGCGGCGCGCGCCGGAGAGCAGGGCCGCGGCTTCGCGGTGGTCGCCGGCGAGGTGCGGAACCTGGCGCAGCGGGCGGGAAGCTCGGCCAAGGAGATCAGCCAGCTCATCAAGGACTCTGTCGACAAGGTCGCGATCGGGACCGAGCTCGCCAATAAGAGCGGCGAGGCGCTGAAGGAGATCATCCAGTCGGTCAAGTCTGTCGCCCAGATGGTGGCGGAGATCTCGGCCGCGAGCGAAGAGCAGAAGCGGGGCGTCGACCAGATCAACATCGCGATAGGCGAGCTTGACACGATGACCCAGCAGAACGCCGCACTGGTTGAGGAAACCGCGTCCGCGAGCGAAGAGATGTCCAACCAGTCCCAGGAGCTGCAGGTCATGATGGAGAAATTCAAGATTCGGGACGATATCCGGAGCGACGTTTTTTCAAAGAAGCGGAAGGAGCTCCACCTGCATACCGAGGCTTTGTCCCGTGACCACGGGAAGAATGACGACGGCAACGGCAGGAAGAAGATCGCGCCCGTTGCGGCACAGGACGCGAAGAGCCGGGATATCAAGGATATCCTGACGAAAGAAGGGTTCGAGGAATTCTAGGGAACGGCAGGAAACTCTGAACGGAGACCGTCATGAAAGAAACATCAGTGAAAGAGGTGTTCCTGAACGAAGCGCGCGAGATACTCACCAGCGTCGAATCGGACCTGGTGCTGCTTGAGCAGGGCGGCGACGCCGAGCTTCTGAACAGGATATTCCGGTACGCGCACACCCTCAAGGGCAGCTCCGCGGTGGCCGGGTTCGGCGAGGTGAGCGAATTCATGCACGGTCTCGAGGGAGTCCTGGACCGTCTCCGGTCCGGCGCCCTGGAGGTCGACACCGGCCTCGTCGACCTGCTCCTCGGGAGCTTCGACTGGGTGCGGATCACGCTCTTCGGGAACGCGCCGGACGCGGACAGCGATTCGATGAAGCGGCGCATTAACGAATGGATGACCGAGTTCACCGGGGACGCACACGCCGGGAGCGGCGAGGGGCCCGGAAGCCCGGCCGCGGCGGCGGGCACCCGGTATTACCGAGTCCACGCCAGGTTCAGGGAGGATATTTTCGAGTTCGGTATCGACCCGCTTTCAATTATCGAGGATTTTCTCTCCCTGGGAACAGTTGTGGAACTGAAGGTGGACGGCTCGCGGATCCCGGAGCTCTCGCTCCTCGATCCGGAGAAATGCTATCTTGGCTGGGACATCACCATCAGGAGCCAGGAGACGCTTGAAAAAGTCATGGATACCTTCGTTTTCGTGAAGGACGACAGCGACATCGTTATAGAAGACGTGACCGCTTCGTACGAGGACGACACCGGCGAGGAACAGATCATAGAAGACCGGAAGATCGGCGAGATACTGATCCGCACGGGCGTCGTTACCCGGAAAGAGCTGGACGACGTGCTGCAGGCCCAGGACCAGAAAAACCGCAAGCTGGGCGACCTGATCGTCGAGAAAGGCTATGCCAGCGAGCGGGATATACGCATGGCCCTGCGCGAGCAGGAGCGGATACGCTCCAGGATCGACACCGGCACGGTGCGCGTCGAGACCAGGAAGCTGGATAATTTAATGAACCTGCTTGGCGAAATCATCATCGGACAGTCGGGGCTTACCCGCATAGCCGACGAGCTGCCCGAGGAGCAGGGATTGCGGCTCAAAAACGCGCTCTACGGGCTCGACCGGACGACCCGCGAGTTCCAGGAACAGATAATGTCGATACGAATGATACCGATCGGGCCCACCTTCGGGCAGTTCCGGAGATTCGTGCGCGATGCAGCGCGGGACCATGGCAAGGAGATACGGCTCGAGATATTCGGCGACGAGACCGAACTTGACAAGACGGTGATCGAGAAGATCGGCGATCCGCTGAAGCACATGATACGCAACGCTGTGGACCATGGCATCGAGGACCCGGATGAGCGCGTCCGCCGCGGGAAAGACCGCGAGGGCAGGATCAGGCTGAACGCGTACCACCAGGAAGGAAACATCTTCATTGAAGTGACCGACGACGGTCGCGGCCTTGACCTGGATACAATCAGGGAAAAGGCCGTTTCGCTCGGCATGTTGAAGCAGGGCGAGGAAACCACCGATGATGTGCTCTATTCGTTCCTGTTCACCCCCGGCTTTACGACCGCTGCCGCCGCAGGAGACCTGTCCGGCCGCGGCGTGGGCATGGATGTCGTGAAGACAAACATCGAGACCCTGCGGGGAACCATAGAGATCGAAACCGAGGAGAACGTCGGCACCACGTTCCGGATAAAGCTGCCGCTCACCCTGGCGATAATCGAAGGCATGCTCGTGCGGTCGGGCGCAAGCGTCTACATAATACCGCTGCTGTCCATCGTCGAGTGCATCCAGCCCCGGCGTGAAGACGTCGAATCGATAGAGGGCAAGGGCGAGGTCATCATGGTGCGGGAATCGTACGTTCCGCTGGTGCGCCTCTATGACTATTTCGGAACGCAGCCCGATTGCCGTAACCCGTGGGAAGCCCTGGTGATCATCGTCGAGTCGGGGCGCGACCAGATAGCCATCATGGTCGATGACCTGGTGGGACAGCAGCAGATCGTGATAAAGAGCCTGGGACGCCACATCACCTCGACGCGCGCTGTCTCGGGAGCGGCCATACTCGGCGACGGGAAGGTGGCGCTGATACTGGACATCCACGGCCTCGTCGGCGAGATCGCAATGCTGAACGCAGGGAAGAAAGCATGAACGTAACACTGGACAGGAAATCGGACATCAGGAAATTCGAGAAGGAACGGATTGCCCTGTCCTCGCTCAGAGACGACATTTCTACTATATACCGGGACATGGGGAATTTTATCGTCAGAACGACCGAGCACATGGACATGTTCGGTTCCATGATAACGCCCTATGTACGGTATTTTTATCCCTCCGGCGATAATGAGCCTGGTGAATGCTTCATTACAGAGGTGGTTGCACCGAGCCGCTGCGAACTGGATGCTGCCATAGATGCGGCCGTAAACATCATGGCGGGCGACGAGTTAATGAACGAGCGGGTGTCTGTGGCTATAGAGGATGTGCTCGCCCTGGGCGGAAGCGTGGATATCATCCTGGACCTGATCGATGAGATCGACGTGTATGCGGAGAACATGCTGATCATTTCATCGAAGTACGGCTCCGCCGGTATGAGCCTTGCCCGCATATCGAGCGAGGTCGGCGCCATGGCCCGGCTGGTGAACGATATCGGCGGGAAGTTCAGGGACTTCATGGGAAACCTCGTGGAGTACCGGAAAGAATTCAACGAGATCAGGAAGCGCATCGAGGTCGTAAGCGAGAATTACCTTACCCGGATGAAGCTGAACCTCTCGATCATCTTCGGGGAAATGGTGCGTGAGCTCGGCATCGTGTCTGAGAATGTCAATGAAATGATGGCCGGATCGGCCGAGGTGGAGCAGGCGATGAGGGTGTTCGTCGGCAATATCCAGATGGAGGACGTCATCCGCCAGAAGATCGACAGGATCATCATGCTACTCGATGACCCGCGGAGCGAAGCCGGCCACGGCACGCCCGGCATTCTGGAGGAGGTCGGGACGGCGGCGATGCACGTGGCCGCCGGCCATCTGTCCGGGCTCTGGCATGACCTCGCAGGCCAGTCGGTCGTCGTCGAGGGATTCAGCAGTAAAATCACCGCACTGCTGAACAACATGATCAGGCGGTTCTACAGCGGGGACGCGACGGCGGTCGAGAACAAGGATGACCGCATGGACCAGATCTACCTCAAGATCGAGAACCTGAAAGACGAGTATGTAGGGCACATGGAGGAGATCATCTCGGGAAAGAAATGCCTTCTCGGCCTGTGCGAGTCGTTCATCGTCATACTGAACGAATTCGCCGGGCTTTTCGGCGGTATTGCCGGCTCGGTCAAGAAATTCGAGGCGATGAACATGATCACCCGCATCGAGCTCGCGCGCAATGTGCTGTTCACCCGCTCCCTCAGCGGCGCTCTTACATCGGTCATGGACCTGCCGGTGCAGATGAAGCGGATCGTGGACCGGTCGCTGACCCAGTATGACGCGATCAGGATGAACATAGTGAGCGCGGTCGAACAGTACGCAGAAAACTTCAACCGCCAGGAAGAGGTGCTGGAAGGGTGCATCGGCTCAATGAAAAAGGTTTCCGTGAAACTGTATGAGTCGCAGAAATATTACTGGGACATTTCCCAGGAGATAGGGCGCTCCAGCAATAAGATCCTCGGGTTCATCGAGGGCGAAAGCAGGAAGAGCGGGATGGCTGCAGCCCTCGAGTCGCTCAGCTCGATTCGTGAGAGCGTGGACCGCTGCATCGGGGAGAACGGCTGCGAATCCAGGCCTGACCTCGAGGGGTTGTGGCAGCGGATACGGGAGACGCCGGACATTGATACGAACAGGCCGCTCATGGAGGCGCTGGCCGGCGAGCTGGCCGGGAACAAGTCGAAAGAGCAGGTGATTGTTTTTTAGGGGCTCGCGGCATTATTAAAGGGGACACTGGATATGACGGTTATCACTCTCGATGAAAATTGCGGAATCAAGCGGATAAAGGAACTGTTCGCCGAGGCCCTCGGGGCATCGGAATCGGGTCCTAACTGTACGTTTGACTGCGCCGGCGCGCGCCGGATCGATTGTTCGGTGGTACAGGTGATGATCGCCCTCCGGCGCGCCTGTGAATCGAGAGGCGGGACCTGCGAGATAATAAACGCAGACGAACTGGTATCGCAGCTACTCGTGTATGCGGGTCTGAAATGAGCGGTACACGGCGCATCAGCGGCGGTGCGGGACCCGCGGTGAACGGTTAATGATACGTATTATGGATTCCGGGAGGTGCATGTGAAACATATAATGGTAATAGACGATTCGCCGACCATTCGGACCTGCGTCGAGTTTGCCCTTAACGGGCTTGGCTTTTCAATGGACCAGGCGGAGAACGGTTCGGACGCGCTGGAAAAGCTGAAGAGCATAAAGGGCAAGGGAGATGACGTCGCACTTTGCATTGTCGACGTCAACATGCCGGTCATGGACGGGATCACCTTTATCGGTGAATTCCGCAAGCTGGACCGCTTCACCCCGGTGCTGGTGCTTACAACCGAATCCGAGGAAAGCAAGATCAAGGCCGGCAAGGAGGCGGGCGCCTCCGGCTGGATGGTTAAACCGTTCAAGAACCAGGATATGATTGATATGGTGAAGCGGCTGGTAAAGTAAGGGACGGCGGACCGCCATCCCGTCGCCGAAGTCTGCGACGCCAGCAGTCCGTGAATCCAGAAATCGAAAGGAGGTTGTCATGAAGAGTGGTGGAATACATGAAAGCAGGGGGGGCAAGCAGGAGGGGATCACAAAGGACCAGAAGCAGTTCGTGACGTTCGTGATAGCGAACGAGAGCTATGGAGTGCCGGTCCTGAAGGTCCAGGAGATCATCGGCATGACCGAGATCGTGCATGTTCCGAACTGCCCCGGGTTTATGAAAGGGGTCATCAATCTACGGGGCTCCGTGGTGCCCGTCATCGACATGAGGACCCGGTTCAGCATGGACGTGCGTGACTACGACATGTTCACGGTCATCATTATCGTCGAGGTCAAGGACATACTCGTGGGCATGATAGTGGACTCCGTATCCGACGTGGTTGACATCCCGACATCGGAGATCCAGAAAACGCCGAGCTTCACCGTTAAAATTGACACCGATTTCATCGAGGGGATCGGGCAGATCAACGAGAAGCTCGTGATAATTCTTGACATCGAGAAAATACTCTCCACTGAAGACGTCGATGCGCTTGAGCGGAGCGAAACGGTAACGGCATGATACGAAGCGATTCAAACAGGTTCGGGAAGACCCTGTTTATTCTCTATCCCGGGGATTACTTCGCGACCGGCGACGATTGCCTCCTGGCAACCGTGGCGGGGTCCTGTGTCGTCGTCTGCCTGCACGATGAACGGAGGCTGATCGGCGGGATCGGGCATTTCATCGTCCCCGGATCGATCGGCACAGAGGGGATCGTTGCCGACGAGGTGGCTGCGCAGGGCATTACGAGCATGGAACACCTGATCGGCGATATCGTGAAGCTGGGCGGGGACCGGAAATCCTGCAGGGCCACGCTCTACGGTGCAGGGACGTTCGGCGGTAATGCCGTAACGGGAGATGTCATGGGCAGCAATATCAAGTTCCTCCATGAATATTTCAGGCTCGAGAAAATCCCGGTGGCACGGGAGGACCTCGGCGGGAATTTCAGGCGGAAGATATTTTTCTCTCCCCGCACGGGGTCTTCTTTCAGAAAGTTCCTGGTAAACAACAACGATCATTCGGAATTCATGAAACTCGAAAGCGAATATATTTCCAGCGTATTCAGGAACACCGCTACGTTTGGGAAAGTCCTGCTGTTCGACTGAGGTGATGTGTGGTAACCATAGCGGGAATCAGGGGACTCAAGGACGACGAATTCAATTTAATCAAGGACGTCATCTATCGGGAAAGCGGGATCCGGCTTACCGAGATGAAGAAGGCCCTTGTCCAGGCCCGCCTGATGAAGCGCCTCAGGGAGCTGAAACTGCCGGATTACCGCGAATACTGCCATTTTCTGACAAACAACTACGATCGCGAAATCATCAACCTGATAAACTGCATCACCACCAACAAGACAGATTTTTTCAGGGAGCCGAAACATTTTGAATTTCTGCAAGAGGTGGCGCTCCCCGAGTTAGAGCATTCAGGGAGGAAGAGGATAACGATCTGGAGCGCCGGCTGCTCGACCGGTGCGGAGCCGTACACGATTGCAATCACACTGCGCGAATATTTTGCCGGCAGGAGCATGCCGGAGGTGAAAATCCTGGCAACGGATATTGATACGCAGGTGCTCCGCAGAGGGGAAGAAGGGATTTACAGCTATAACGAGGTGGACACGATTAACATAGAGCTGCTGCGCAGATACTTCAAGCGGGGGACCGGCGAAAACGAGGGATTTTTCAAGGTCAAGGATTCCGTGCAGAACATGATATCGTTCCGGCGCCTGAACCTTCTTGACGACACGTACCCGATGAAAGGACGTTTCGATATCATATTCTGCCGCAATGTTATCATCTATTTCGATACCGCCTCGCGCAACAGGCTATTCGAAAAATTTCACGCGTGCCTGAGCGATGACGGGTATCTCATCATGGGCCATTCCGAAACCCTGGCGGGGATGACCACAAGGTTCCGTTTCGTGGGCCATACTATATACCGGAAGGTCGAGTAACATGCATATACCGCACAGCAGCCGTTTCGGCAAAAAAATCCAGATAATTCAACCGGGAGAGCTGCATGTCTCGCAGGATGACGATATGATCGGCACCATGCTCGGTTCCTGCGTCTCCGTGTGCCTGCATGACCCGGTTAAGAAGATATCCGGCATGAACCATTTCATGCTTCCCGGCAGGATTGTCCAGGCGGACATCCTCAGCGACAGGTCGGCACGGTACGGCGTCACCGCGATAAACGAGCTGCTGCTGCGTATGGAAAAATGCGGTGCGGAGCGGAAGCATATGACCGCGAAGGTGTTCGGCGGGGGGAATGTCATTCCGGCCATGCGTGATACCAACACCATTCCCTTCGATAATGTGCGTCTGGCCCGGCTCATGCTCGAGATCGAGGACATCCCGATCGACGAGATGGTGGTCGGCGGGACGTACGCCCGCAAAATCATCATGGAGGTCGTAACCGGTACGGTGTTCATGAAAAGCATAACAAAGTCCGACGTGCTTGAGCAGATCAAGGAAAAAGAATACCGGTACGTGAAAGGGAGCCTCGTCGCGGTATGAAAAAAACCCGTGTCCTCATAATCGATGATTCCGCCGTCGTGCGGAAGTATCTCTCCGAGATCCTCTCGAATGCGAGGGGGATCGAGGTCGTGGCCACGGCGCTGGACCCGATCATCGCGATCGACAAGATAAAGAAATTCAACCCGGACGTGCTGACCCTTGACGTGGAAATGCCGAGGATGGACGGGTTGACCTTCCTTTCAAAGCTCATGGTCGCCCGGCCTATGCCCGTGATCATGGTCAGCTCGTTTACCGATGCGGGCGCGCGCGTCACCCTCCGGGCGCTGGAGCTGGGCGCCGTCGATTTCATCCTGAAACCGGAACTGGGCTCCGACGAGGCGCGCGGCGCCTTTTCGGGCGAGCTCGTGGATAAAATCATTGCCGCCAGCCAGTCGAAGGTCAGGCCCCGGAACCAGCCCGCCCCGCGGGATACAGCGCCGATGGACATCCTCGCGCGCCATTCGGCCGATGTGATCCTGCCTCCGAAGCGGGCCATGAAAGTGAAGCACCGGAGCGAGACCGTGATAGCCATCGGGGCGTCCACCGGCGGTACGGAGGCGATAGCCGGCATATTCAAATCGCTCCCGGACGATCTCCCGGGCATCGTGATCGTGCAGCACATGCCGGAAAAATTCACGAAGGCCTTCGCGGACCGGATCAACGGCATGTCTCAGCCGTATGTGAAGGAAGCCGAGAACGGGGACCGGGTCTACCGCGGTATCGCGTTGATCGCGCCGGGAAACAGGCACATGCTCCTGAAGTCGGACGCGAACGGTTACTATGTAGAGGTCCTGGACGGCCTGCCGGTAAACCGTCACAAGCCGTCAGTCGATGTTCTGTTCCGGTCCGTGGCGCAGTGTGCCGGGCACAGCGCTGCCGGGATCCTGCTGACCGGCATGGGCTCCGACGGAGCGTCCGGACTTCTTGAGTTGCGGGAGGCCGGAGCGATGACCATTGCGCAGGACGAAGCCTCGTGCGTTGTGTTCGGCATGCCGCGTGAAGCGATACGAATCGGCGCCGCCTGCAGGGTGCTGGGACTCAACGACATTATAAAGTTCATTGAAGACAACAAATACCAACATCTGCCGATTAATACGCCGGTATAAGGCTCTTCCATATAAAACTACTTTCATTCATCTGATTGGCCATATGCCATCGATGTGTCTGCTTTATCGCTTCAACAAGGCCATCGCTGTCTGAATCCAACCCGATTTTCACAACAAATTCATAATTTTGTTTAAATTTAGAATATTTTTGTTGACGAAAGGGGTTATTTTATTATATATTATTATTGGTCGGACCACCCGACCAGTTGCCAGTATCACGTAGAGTTGAAACATTAATACATGGGAAATCCAGACAGGACCAACACCATGGATAACAATCCAGCCCTGAAACCGCTTCCCAGGACCCGCCTCCATGAAGGGATCGTTGCCCAGCTCACGAACAATATCCTGGCCGGCCAGTTCCGTGCCGGGGAGAAGCTTCCTCCCGAGCGCGATCTCGCGGAAAGCCTCGACGTGAACAGGGGCACGGTGCGCGAAGCGCTGAAAAAGCTCGAGATGCTGGGGCTCGTAGAGATCCGTCATGGTGATGGCGTGTACGTGCTGAACTACCTGGAAACAGGAACGCTGGAGCTGCTCCCGGCGCTTATCCGATCTGGCGGAACGATCAATATCGGGATATTGAAGGGCCTCCTTCAGCTCCGGCGAATCATTCTCCCGGACGTTGCCTACCACGCCGCGCTTAACAGGAGCGAGGAAGACCTGGCGGAGCTCGAGCGGACGATTTTCAACGATGACAGCATGGGCATCAACGATCGCGACATGGCGATCTACCGGCTCATAGCCCGGTCGAGCAAGAATATCTCGTTCCTCATCGTTCTGAATTTTTTCAACAACAGCGGGCTGGTGACCGAGTTCCTGACCCTCTACTTCTCGGACGGGGCGAACATCATGCGGACGACCAGATTCTATCATGATATTTTCAACGCGATAAGGGAACGGGAGCCGCAACGGGCGAAGCGGATCATGCATGATCTGCTGGTCTACGCAGAGCGCAGGACCATTGAAGCGCTCGCCCCGGCCGGGACCGGGGAGTGACGGCAATGCATCATTGCACGGGGAGGTTGACATGGCCGCGAAAAAGCTCAATCCGCTGAAAACAGCGTACATCAAGAAGATCGCGACGGAGCACGGGCAGGGCACCTTCACCGAGTACCGCCCGTTGCCGGACGCCATGAAGGCCGAGATAGCCGCCGGGGTAAAGGAGATTTTCGACTACTACGGCGGCAGGTCCCTGTTAAAGAAGAGCGGCGACGTGTACATCAAGCCGAACGCGGTCGACGCCAAGCCCTACGCGTACACGCGGCCCGAAGTTCTGGAGGCCGTCATCGCCTACTGGAAAGGCGCGGGCGCAAGGAACATCTTCGTGTTCGAGAACTCGACACAGTGCAACTACACGCGGCTGGTGTTCGAGGTCACCGGCTACGCGAAAATCTGCAAAAGGCTCGGCGCGAAACCGGTCTACCTCGACGAGGAGAAGACCACGCAGGTCGAGTTTTCCGGCAGAGCGGCCGGAGGGTACGACCTGAAGACCTTCCGTATTTCGGAAACCGTGGCCGGGAAGCTCATAGCGGGGAGCGCCGAGAACCTTTACATCAATCTCCCCAAGCTGAAGACCCACTCCATGGGCGTGGTGACGCTCGGCGTCAAGAACCAGTGGGCATTCCCGCGGCACGAGGACCGGGGCTGGGACCACAACTACAATTTGCATAACAAGCTCGCGGACGTTCTCTCCCTGGTGCGGCCCGACTTCACGCTGATAGAGGGCGTGGAAGGGAGCATCTACGGCCACTACAACGCCCTGGCGCTGGCCGATACCTGCATCCGGCCGTTCCGCATCCTGATCGGGAGCCCTAACGTGGTCGCGGCCGACATCGTCGGATCGAGGATATTCGGGTTCGGCATCGGCGACGTGCCTCACATAAAGGAGGCGGTCCGGCGCGGACTGGGCGACGGCGTGAGGAAGCTCGATGACATCGAGGTGCTCGGCGATTACCGGGACGTGCGGTACATTGACATCATGGGGGATCTGAAGAAGTTCGGCGGGAAGTATCCCTTCGACCTGTTCCCTGATTTCCCCGCCGACGTCAGGATCATACGCGGGCAGGAGATGGCCTGCCGCGAGGGGTGCGTCAACAATCCCCTTGCCGTAATGCAGGTGCTGGCGAAGGACTACGCGGGAAGGGGCGGGTGGACGCTGGTCATGGGCAAGGGTTTCGACCGCGGCTCGATCGACGCAATCCCCGGCCCGGTTCTCGTTGCGGGCCACTGCGCGATCGAGGAGGTCTCGGCGCGCCTCCTGGAGCGGCTCGGGAAGGAGCGCGTGTACCTGAGCGGCAAGTGCAACGACCTCAGGGCCACGACCGAGTCGATGTGCCACCTGATGAAGGTTAACCCGATGAAGCTCGCGCCCATGAACCCGCTGAAGTCATTGTGGGCGATCATGAGGGCGCGGATAAACCATACGCACGGGATGCTGGTGAACCCCGCGTCCCATTTAATAAAGATGAGATAACAAAGAAAGGTCAAAGGAGAAAGACATGGCAAAGAAAAAAGAATTCATACCTGACTGGACCGAGGCGGTGCCGCCGGCGGGATCATACCGGTCAATTTTCAAGTGGGGCGCCCCGGACGGGTTCAAGCACCCGAGCAACGCCTGGTACCGCATGATGAAGCAGGAGTTCGGCATGACCGACGATGACTTTGCGGCCAGGAAAAAGGAGGGGCTCGGGAAGGTTTCCCTGGGCAGAAAGGTGAGGATCGGCGGCGCCGACATCAGGAAGTTCCAGTCGATCGTGGGCAATGACAACGTCGCAGTCGACGATTACAGCAGGCTCCGGTTCAGCCGCGGCAAGACCGTGGAGGAAGCCTCTGACCTGCGTGAAGGGAAGATCGGCGAGGTGACCGACGTCGTGGTGCATCCCCGTTCCAAGGAGGACGTGAAGAAAATCGTGGCCCTGTGCAACGCGCGAAAGCTGCCGCTCTACGTGTACGGCGGCGGTTCCTCGGTGACCCTGGGCCTTATCCCGAAGCGCGGCGGTGTGACGCTCGTCCTCAGCACGCATATGAACAGGCTCCTGAGCATCAACGAGCAGAACCAGACCGCGGTGGTGCAGCCGGGCATGCTCGGTCCCGCGTACGAGGAGGCCCTGAACGACGCTCCCAACCGCTTCGGCACGAAGCGGGCGTACACCTGCGGCCACTTTCCCCAGTCCTTCGAGTTTTCATCCGTCGGCGGATGGGTCGTGACGCTGGGCTCCGGGCAGGCCTCGACCTATTACGGGGACGCGTACCATATCGTCCTGAGCGGCGAATACGTGACGCCGGCAGGAGATTTCAAAACGCTCGATTACCCCGGCACCGCGACCGGACCGAAGGTAAATGACATCATGAAGGGGAGCGAAGGCACGTTCGGCGTGCTGGTCGAAGTAACGATGCGCATTTTCCGCTACGCGCCCGAGAACCGCCAGCGGTTTGCATACATGTTCCCGACCTGGGAGGCCGCGGTCGACGCGAGCCGCGAGATCATGCAGGGCGAGTTCGGCAAGCCCGCGGTCTACCGCATCTCGGACCCTGAGGAGACCGACGTGGGCCTCAAGCTCTACGGGATCCACGGGACCCCGGTGGAATCCTTCATGACGCTCCGCGGGTACAAGCCCATGCAGCGCTGTCTCATGCTGGGCACGGCCGAGGGCGAGCTCGGGTATGCGAAACACGTGAAAAAAATGATCGGCAAAATCAGCAGGAAATACGGCGCCATGTCCCTCACCGGGTTTGCCACGAAGAAGTGGGAGCATACCCGGTACAAGGAGCCCTACATGCGCGAAGATCTTCAGGATTACGGGATCATCATCGACACGCTCGAGTCGGCCGTAACCTGGGACAACCTGCACCGGCTCCACCAGGGCGTGCGGGAGTTCGTCAAGAGCCGTCCCGGGACCATCTGCATGACCCACGCGTCGCACTTCTATCCGCAGGGAACGAACCTCTACTTCATCTACATCATGAAGATGGACGACACGAAAGCGTATTTGAAGTTCCAGAAGGGCGTGATCGACGCGATCACGCGGAATGGCGGTTCGCCGAGCCACCACCACGGAACGGGCAGGATGCTCGCGCCATGGCTGGAGCCGCACATCGGCAGGGTCCAGATGGAGGTAATTCGCACGTTGAAGAAGCATTTTGATCCGAAGAACATCATGAACCCGGGCGGGGTGCTCGGGCTGAAGTAGGCGGCTGCCGGTTCTGGACACGGATCTGGCATGGGAATAACGCGTCTGTCATCGCGAGCGCAGCGCCCTTCGACTTCGCTCAGGGACCACCCGGTTACCGAGCGGAGTCGAGGCATGCTTCGTCGCCCTCACGAATCAAGTGGGTTCCTCGCAATGACATTCTGCATGGCCTGGAAAGCAGTGATATCAAAAAACGGAGAATGCACATGAAAACAAAAAAATCAGCAGGTGAAACGATTCTCTCCATCGATGCGGGGACCCAGTCGATACGTGCGGCATTGGTCGACACCTCGGGCAACATCCTGCATATCGACAAATGGCAGATCGAGCCCTATTTTTCCATGCACCCGGGCTGGGCGGAACAGAATCCGGAGTATTACTGGAAGATGCTCTGCGCCGCCACCAGCGGGGTCATCCGGAAGGCGGGCAGGCTGAAGGAGTCGATCGTCGCCGTCACCCTGACCACGCAGCGGGCCACGGTGATCAACATGGGAAAGGACGGCAAGCCCCTCCGCCCCGCGATTGTCTGGCTTGACCAGCGGATGGCCGATTCGAAGGGCATGCTCCCCGCGGCCCTGCGGCCGGTTCTGAAAGCGGCCGGCCTGCTCGACCAGGTCGATTCCGTCATGCAGATGTGCGAGGCGAACTGGATCCGGCAGAACCAGCCCGATATCTGGGAGAAAACCTACAAGTATCTCCTGCTCTCGGGCTTCTTTACCTACAAGCTGACGGGTGAATTCGCGGACTCGGTCGGCAGCAACGTGGGCTATCTGCCCATCAACAACAAGACATACCAGTGGGCGGGTAAATACGACATCAAGTGGATGCTCTTCCCGATCGAGAGGGAGAAGCTCCCGGGCCTGGTGAAGCCCGCGGAGCACCTGGGGCGGATCAGCAAAAAAGCCGCGAAGGAGACAGGTATCCCGGAAGGGCTGCCCGTTATCGCCGCCGGCACGGACAAGGGGTGCGAGATCCTCGGCGCCGGATGTCTCACGCCGGAAACGGGGTGCCTGAGTTTCGGTACGACCGCGACCTTCAACACCGCAACAGACAAATATGTCGAGCTGTACAAGATGAGGCCGCCGTACCCTTCCTCGGTGCCCGACGCCTATTACACCGAGTACATGGTGTTCCGGGGCTTCTGGATGGTAAGCTGGTTCAAGGAGGAGTTCGGACTACGCGAGAAGGAGCTGGCGAAGAAAAAGCACATCGTGCCCGAGAAGCTGTTCGACGCGCTCATTGAAAAAACTCCTGCCGGCGCGATGGGGCTCGTGCTCCAGCCCTACTGGTCGCCCGGTCTCAACACCGAGCAGTACGCCAAGGGATCGATCATCGGTTTCGGCGACGTGCACAACAGGGCCTTCCTCTACCGCGCCATACTGGAGGGCCTGGTGTATGCCCTGCGCGAGGGTGCGGAGTACACCGAGCGCAAGACGAAGACGAAGATCACGAAGCTAAGGGTGTCTGGCGGGGGATCGCAGAGCGACATGGCGGTCCGGATCACCGCGGATATATTCGGTCTTCCGGCCGAGCGGCCGCATACCTACGAAACCTGCGCCCTCGGCGCGGCGATTGACGCGGCGGTCGGGCTGGGGCTTTACCCCGACTTCCCGTCTGCGGTGAAAGCCATGACCAGGGTGAAAGAGGTGTTCGATCCAATACGGGAGAACCGGAAGCTCTACGACAGGCTCTACAGGGAAGTATACCTCAAAATGTACGGGAAGCTGGACCCGCTCTTCAGGAAGATCAAGGAGATCACCGGATATCCGGAGTAAGGGGGCGTGCATGGCCCGGGGATCAGCGGCAGGAGACGACGTGGATCTCCTCGCGCATCCCCGGCCAGCCGTGGACCGGCCTTCTCTCGATCGTTTCCAGTCCTTTCATAAGCTCATACAGGGCCGCGTCTCCCATGGAGAGCGGCTTCATCTCGCCGAGCAGGATCACGGTGCTTCCGCCGGCTTTCCGGTAATGATCGATCGCCCGCGCGGCCATGGGATTCTCCGGAGGCGGCCAGCAGAGGAAGAGGGAGCGGTCGGGATGCGCCGCGGCACAGGACTCGTCCCCCTTCAGGAGCGGGTGCCACGCCTTCCGGAACTGCCAGTTGGTCTCCGAGACGCTCGCCAGTTGTCCTCCGACCGGCGGGATCAGCTCATAGGAGATGATATCTGCACCGCAAGCGGACAGGCACATGGCCCAGTACCCGCTTCCCGCACCTATCTCGACCAGGGGAGAGTAACGCGTGACCGTGGCCAGGGTGTCGGCCGTGGGAATTGAAAACGCGTACTGTGAAACGAGGGACTTTCGCTCGAACGAGAGAAACGTCCGGGCCTTGTCCATGCCTGAGCCCGAGAAGCGGTCCAGAAGCTCCCTGACTTCGGCGTACATCGGGTTGTTCAGCGTGCCGTCAAGCGGCGCCGGTATGTATGATGCTATGTCGATCGGTGAATCCTGTCCGGGCATCGTTACTCCCATTCTGCAGAGTGTCTGTTGGTCGCACTATGATGCGAGATAGATAAGACACGTTTTGTTTAGGTCATGTTACTTAAAAAATCAAGCGATTATTTAAAGCTCCATGATGGACTCACCTCGAATCGAATTGATGGTCTTAAGCTGTGATGAATTCATATTGAGTGAAATATGGAGAAAGTTATGGATCTGATCGTTGCCCAAACAATTCTGCCATTGTCAAATTTAGACACTTCTGAAATGACTATATGCAGTTGCTACTGCATGGATTAAGATACACAATGATTGATAAATCCCTGTAAATACCGTATTGCGCACCTTCTCTTGCCGTGATTAAATAACAATTCACAAAAAAGCCTTGACAAACGTGAACAATGGTTACAAATCGAAACAATGGTAATACTGCATGGAATAGTAAGAAAAGGCATTATATATTTTACCGGTTATTTTTTAAGATCAATTTGAACCAATTACTACCAGAGGATAACTATCCCTACGCCACAGGAGGTCCCCCATGACACAACCAAACCGAGACAATCCCTACACCTTCAAAGACTACCTCGACTGGCGCAAAAGCGTTGACTACTACGCTGACGACTCCTTCATACAGAAGGTCGTGAAGCACTACTGCGGCCCCGACTGGCAGAAGGCCGATGCACGCGGCCGGGCAATCTCGAAAAAGGCGTCCTTCCGCTGGCGTGACATGGCTGAGGCCATAGCCCGTCCCGAGAAGTGGCCCTTCATGCTGCATTATGACGGTCACCATAACAGGATCGACCGTATCGTCAGGCCCCACGAGACCGAGGTCATGGAGAAGGAAGTGTTCGGCGAGCGGCTGTTTTCAGACTCGGTCATGCCGTGGGAGAAACTCATTGGCATGTACCTCATCTACCAGAACAGCGAGTCCTGCATTGCCTGTCCGCTTACCTGCACCGAGGGCCTGGTGAAGCTGCTCGAAAAATACGCGGATACGCCGGAGACACGGCGCGTTTTACGGCACTGCAAGGAGGGCATCGACGGCGACGTGGCGATCGGCGCACAGTACCTTTCGGAGATACACGGCGGCTCAGACGTGGGAGCAAACCTCCTGGAGGCAGTGGAGGAGGGCGGCACATGGCGCCTGTACGGGACCAAATTCTTCTGCTCCGCGACGCATGCGGACTACGCGGTGGTGACGGCCAAGCCGCGCGGCTCGGAGAAGGTGGCGCTATTCATTGTTCCGTCCTGGCTCCCGGGCGACAAGGAAAAGGAGATCCGCAACGGGTACATGATCGACCGCATCAAGTGGAAAATGGGCACGTGCGAGCTTACCACGGCCGAGCTTACATTTACGGGAGCAGTTGCATACCCGGTGGGTCCGCTCGACCGGGGGCTTGCCAACGTCGTGGGGATAGTGCTGACCTATTCACGCCTGACAGTGGGCCTCGCGTCCGGGGCAGGCATGGCCCGGGGCCTGCGCGAGGCGCAGAAATACGCGGAGTTCAGGGAGGCCTTCACCATGCGGATCGGCGGCTTCCCGCTGGTCAAGCTGCAGCTCCGCGAGATGGAGAGGTTTTCGCGCCGGACTACCGCGGGCTCGTTCAGGATATACAGCGATTTCCTGGGGCTCGAGGGAGGGCTGAAAGGCGGCCTGGAAACGGACGAGCCCCCGGCAATGCGGCGGAAGCGTTTTAACGTGCGCGAGCTCATCATGCTGCAGAAGATCACTGCGGCAGCAGACTCGACCGACATGTGCCGGAAGGCGATGTCGATATTCGGGGGCCATGGCGTAATGGAGGACTTCTCGTCCCTGCCGCGCTTTTACCGGGACGCGGCCATCAACGAGCTCTGGGAGGGGCCCCGGAACGTGCTCCTCACCCAGATGCATAATGACATGAAAAAGGCATCGTCCTGGTACGAGCCGGCCGACTTCGTGGCCTCTGTGCTCGAGGGGGCGGATGCACCGCTGATCAAAAGCTATACGAAAGAGCTGGCGGAGCTCATCGCGCACCCGCACCTTTTCGGCGACGATGAAAAGACGATGGATGTTTGCCTGCGCTGGGATCGCTTCTGTTCCGAATTTTTCCACTCGTTCCAGGACCTGGCGCTGGCAGAGGTTGAGGGCGGGGGGAGATAGGTATCACCTCTCAAGGGGCCAGAGCATCTCAAGCCGAAAGCTATCCCCGTTAAGGGGTCAGAGCATCTTAAACCGAAAGCTATCCCCGTTAAGGGGTCAGAGCATCTCTCGGGGTGATAATTATCGTTTTCCGTGGTGTCAGAGCAAGTACCTGAATCGATAGTTATCGGTCAGTCAGCAGATAGTCATCCCCATACAGGGTCAGAGCTTTTCTCTGACCATCAGGAACCATCTCCCAAAATGATAATTATACCATGAAAGATCAGTAATATGCCCTAGATTTGACATTAGTGGTAGAATAGGGTCAGAGCATACTTCCACGCTGGTAGATATCGTTCGCATGGGGTCAGAGCCCCCCCTAACAGCCACCCCGAACAGATACTTGTCGGTGGAGGATGGTATAGTTATCGCCATAACGATGGGTTACTTCCCGAATTTTGACGCTATGATTCGTCCCAGCTCGAGCATGTGGGTGGTGACCTCTTCCCTGCTCCTTCCCGGGTAATTCCGGAACGAGATGAGAACGCCGTTCATGGCTGCAAAAAAGGCATGGGACAGTTTGCGCGCGTTCTTCGACGGGCCGAAAACCAGGTCAAGCCGCTCTAGCAGTTTCCGCTCCGTGACGTTGAGGCGCTCGAGCTGCTCGCCGCTCAGCGATCCGTCCAGCATGAAGTGGGTCATCATCCGAAAATACTGGTCATTATCTATGAGGAAGCGGATGTAGGTGTCCGTTATGGACCCGATCCCTCCATCCGCGGCGCCGTCGATGAGGCGCTCGAGTTTTTCAGCCCCGCGGAGGAAGGCCTCCACAAAGAGAGCGCGCTGGTCAGGGAAATAGCGGTAGATCGAGGCGTGGGATATGCCCGCTTCGCGCGCTATGTCCCGGATGCTCACCTGGTCGAAAGGCCTGACCGCAAACACGCGCTCTGCGGCGGCGACTATGATATCGCGCCGCGCTTCGCGCTCGTGCTCCCTGAGTGATCCGAATGAGGTTTCTTTTTTCATTGCATGCGGCCTTTGCGCCGCGCACCAGGCTATTTATTCATCTCAGCCTTGATCAGGGCGAGGACTGCCGGCGCTATGGCTGCACTCTCTTCTTTGGTCGTGACTTTCTTCAGGTATTTGATCTTTCTGTCCTTGCCGATTATGACCGTCATGCTGCCGTTATCGCAGTCGCCGAGATTCCATGCATTCTTGATGGCATGACTTTTATCAAGGAAGATATCTGTTTTGTATTTTTCGACCTTCCCCTTGACCACCAGGCGTACAATCCCGTCCGCGAGCCACATCGGGTTGTCCTTGAGGTTTGCAATGCCGCACGAGTAGAATTTTTTTTCGTCCAGCTTGGCATACTTCAGGACATCCGCGCAGGGGTCGTTTACGTCCGCACCCTCGTAATCATTATAGAACACGGCAACGACCTTGGTGCCGATGTTGGGTATGGTTACCGGATTCTTGTAGGCGTCCATAATCTGGACGGTTGACACGACCTGCCCGATGGCGGCTGCCATGGCTATTGCAGCGCCGATGGTTATCATTGAGAAGATTGCGATTGTTCGATGGAGATTTTTCATGATTTACCTTCCCTGTAAAAATATTGTGACAGAAATCTCGTGTTCAGTATATATCATCGGGGGGGTGTCTGGCAAGAATTAATTTGCATAACCTTTCTACCACTGGAGCGTGGGATGATAAAAATACTGCACTCACCCGTCCCCTCTCATGGGGGCTAGCATCAAGGAGTATATTGATCGATGAAATGCTGAATATGCTGAAGAGGAATCACGTAACGTTCCCCCTGCGGGGTAATGGGGAAATTGATAAGGGAACGAAAATATATTTGAAATTCATTTGACATGCGCTGATTTCATGGATGAATGTCTACATGCATGTGATTCAATTGAACGCTGTACAGGGGTTGTGATGCTGCAACAATACGCGGGAGAGATACAGAAAGCCGCGGATCTGCTGTGTAAGTCCTGTGATACTGCCGCCTTCTGCGGATCCGGGGTATCGGCCGAGAGCGGAATCTCGACCTTCCGTGATCCGGGCGGCATCTGGGACCGCCTTGACATGAGCGAGGTTGGCACCGCTGAAGGGCTCTTTGCCACGCTGGGCAAAAATCCCGGGAAGCTGATGCCCGTTTTTATCGAGCTGCTCGATACCCTTGAAAAGGCATCATTTAACCCGGGGCATGAGGCCCTGGCCTGGCTCCAATCCGGCTGCAGGCTCGGGACCATCATCACCCAGAATGTGGACAACCTCCAGCAGGAGGCGGGAAGTACCTGTGTAATCGAGGTGCACGGGAACCTGTTCGAGATGGCCTGCCTTTCGTGCAATAAAAAGCGGAAAATGGACCGGAAGCTCCTGATCCACGACCTTCGGAAAAGGCTCGGGCTCATGCGTGATATCAGCCTCCCCGGCCTCGTGTCCCTGGTCCCGAGATGCGAATCATGCGGCTCGCTCATGCGTCCGGACATCGTTATGTTCGGCGAGGCGGTCAAGGAGATGCCGCGTTCCTTCGAGATTGCACGTGAGTGTGATGTCATGCTGGTGCTCGGCACCTCGGGCGTCGTGTACCCGGCGGCCGAGCTCCCCTATGAGGCAATGCGGGCGGGCGCATCAATCATAGTGATCAATCCCCACGAAAATGCCTTTTTCGACATCTCCGACGTGTATATTCCGATGAAAACGGGCGTGGCCCTTCCTGCTATAGTGGAAATGATTAAAAGCATAAAACTGAAAAAAAGATAACAGCCGGATGGAAGAAGAAAAGATCTCGCCGGATGCGTATAAGGCACAACGGCGAGAACAATGAGTGGATTTATGTAAGAAGGAGACCGGAGGGCCGTCATGGAGACGGCCCTTTCACGTGCACCTGTTGTCAGCTTACCTGCCTGAGCGGCCCGGTCGCGAGCTTTTGCAGCTCGACCTTGAGTGAGGAGATGTCCATCACGTAGTTGCTGTAGACCGCATGCATGCCTTTTTGCTTTGCATCGCGGGCGAGTCGCTCTTTTCTAACGATCTCCTGCTCGATCCTGTTGATACGGTCCGACATTTTTTTGGTACTCATTTCAAAACCTCCTTAACGATTTCTGATCATCTCCCGGTTTAGCCGTAGAAATGATTTATGCTGGAAACGGGGGTTTTGAATTGACATTTATGGTTTTATGTTGTACATTCTTAATGATGTAACAAGCTTATGTCAATTCCCGGGCACTGCCCGGAGCCGGTTTCATGCCCTACATGAAGCCGGTTTTTTTATGACCCCATCTCTGGTTAAACCTTATGAATCTATATAAGAAATGGGTCATCGGCAAATTTTTTTGCGAAAAATTTACATTTTTTTTCTGGCTCCGCTGGCATTTGCCGGGTTATAAAAATGGCCCGGATCGCAGCATGAAGTCTCCAATGAAAAAATTATCGAGCCATTAAAGAGTATTGTACCGGGGCATTCGGACGAGACCGGGCTCGTCCGGCGGGGACTGGTTGAAGAGCAACCGCTGACGTCGATTTGCCGGTTAAAGCAGCCGGATTGCATCAGTCGTCAGCGGGCACGGCGGGGCGCCCGCCCGCAGGAGATATCCACGCACTTGAGCGGACCTGGCCCGCACGGAAAAAAGAATTGACTCCCGGTGTTGCCGAACCACTTGATTATAATGCGGCCTGAAAAGGAAAAACGCGGCCGCGGAGGAGAATTCGAACATGAAACGCTTGATCGCAACCGCTGCCGCAATCCTGGTTCTGTTTATCGCTTGCGCTTCAATCATGGGGAAGTGGGGCGTGTCGAAGCTGGATAAGCTGTCAGAAAAATGCCTCACTGAGAACGAGGCCCTTAAGCCGTCCACATCGCGATGGCAGAACCTGAGCACCCAGGCCCGTCAAAAGAAAAAGCGCGAGCTTGAAGAGTACAAGAAAAAACGCATCGATCTTTACCAGGCTCTCCACACATTCAAAACAGTGTACACCACTTCGATTGACAAGGACGGAAAATGCCGCGTCAAGGAATGTGCATCACTTGAGCGGGTACGGGCCCAGATTACCGAGGGCTGCCCCGGTGCGGGAGAATCCTTCCCCCGTACCGCAGCCGAGTAGGTATGATCGTCGTCTACAGCACGCGCCTCTTGCGGCTTTTCTCACTCCGGACGCGCGGCATTAGCGGAATCACGATCTTTCCTTTCATTTTCCTTCACGACGGGCTGCGCGGAACGCCCGAGGCAGCGGTGACCGTTAACCATGAAAAGATCCACATCCGCCAGCAGCTCGAGCTGCTGATTGTTTTTTTCGCCATATGGTATGGCGCCTCTTTTGTCGCGGGACTGGTACGGGGAAGGGGCCGGTACGGCGCATACCGGAACATCATCTTTGAGCGCGAGGCCTTTGACCGGATGTACGACCTGGATTATCTCTCCCGGCGGAAAATGTTCGGTTTCATGAAGTATCGGAAGAAAAAGTCATGATAACAAAGCGGTCGATTGAACAGGGAGAACGTCATGAACTACGATGAATTGCTGAAAAACCGTCGGTCGGTCCGCATGTATACCGACCGGATGGTTAACACCGGAGTGCTCAAGGACATCATAAGGGAAAGCACCCTGGCGCCCAGCTCGGGAAACAGCCAGCCGTGGAAGTTCGTCATCGTTAACGACAGGGCCATGATGAAGCGTGTTTCGGATGAGAGCAAGAAGAACCTCGTCGCCAGGATCGAGGCGAACCCGGCGGATTATATCAAGAGATACGAGCAGGCCCTCCGCAACGAAGAGTACAATGTTTTCTACAATGCACCGGCCCTCATTATACTGGCCGGCCCGCGGGATTATCGCAACCTCCTGATAGACTGCGCCCTGTGCGCAGCCTACATCATGAACGCCTCTGTTTCGCGCGGGCTGGGTACCTGTTGGGTCAACCTGGGATCGGATATTCGCGATCAGGCCCTGCTCGGAGAGCTCGGCATTACTCCCGACCTTGCCATCGTGGCACCCATCATCCTCGGGTATCCCCGGGACATACCGGCCGCTCCCAAACGGGAGGAGCCGGTGATACTTAAAGTGATAGAAGGTCGATGAATCCCGATCAATATACGTTCATAGCCACGGCGGCAAAAGGCATGGAACAGATCCTGGCGGACGAGCTTAACGGTCTCGGCTCCGGGGGAATTTCCGTGTCAACCGGATACGTGCGGTTTGCCGGCAGCTACGGATCTGCGCTCAGGGCCTGCCTCTGGTCACGCACCGCGAGCCGCGTGATCCTTGAGGTCGTAACACTGGAAGCTGCGGAGAAGGATGATGTGTACTCGGCAGCGCGATCGATACCCTGGGAGGAGCACTGGGCCGCACCTTCCACGATAGCGGTCGATTTTTCCGGCACCTGCCCGGGCATCAACAACACCATGTACGGGGCCCAGCTTGTCAAGGACGCGCTCGTCGACCGCGTGCGTGAGCGCACGGGAAAACGGCCTTCCGTGGACGCGATTAACCCGGGCCTGCGCGTCATCTGCCATCTCCATGGAGGAACAATGGCCCTGGGCATGGATCTCTCCGGTGACGGCCTGCACCGGCGCGGCTACCGGGAGGAGACTGTCGCGGCACCGATTCGCGAGACGCTTGCAGCGGCGATCCTGTTGAAGGCCGGTTGGCCCGAGGTGGCGGCCGGCGGCGGCTCTTTTCTGGATCCGATGGCCGGTTCCGGCACGTTCGTGATTGAGGCCGCACTCATGGCAGCGGACAGCGCCCCGGGCCTGCTGCGGGCCCGGTGGGGCTTTGAAGGCTGGACGGGCCACGATGCGGGTGTCTGGCGCGATCTCGTGAACGAGGCGCTGTCGCGAAAGGAGGCGGGCCTGCGGAACGCCCCGCGTTGTGTCGGGTTTGACGCGGATAAAAGCGCGGTCACTGCCGCGCGCCACAACTCGAAACGTGCCTGCGTGCAGGAGATAACCTCTTACGAAAGAAGGGCGCTGTCCGAGTCCCGGCCCCTGTCGGAACTGAAGCCCGGGCTGATAGTGACCAACCCTCCGTACGGCAAACGCATGGGAGCGGAGGAGGACCTTGCCCCGCTGTATGAATTGCTCGGCGACTCGCTCAAGAAGCACTTCCGTGGCTGGCGCGCTGCCGTGTTCACCGGCGAGCCCGAGCTGGGCAAGCGGATGGGCCTGCGCGCAAGCAGGGTCAACGCCTTTTTCAACGGGCAGATTCCCTGCAAGCTCCTCCAGTTCAGCGTTGGCGCGGAGAGCTTCGTTGACCGCGCGGCCCTGGACGAGCGGGAAGAGCGTATCGGGCTTGATCGGGCGATGAAGCGGGGGGCCGAGGCCTTCTCCAACCGCATAAAAAAGAACCTGCGTACCATCGGGCGCTGGGCCGCGCGCGAGGGGGTGGAATGCTACCGGCTCTACGATGCCGACCTGCCGGAATACTCGGCCGCGGTGGACATCTACGGCGACCGGGTGCACGTTCAGGAGTATGCCGCGCCCTCGAGCGTGGATGCGGCCAAGGCGGCCGTTAGACTGGAAGACATCATGACGGTCCTCCCGCACGCGCTGGGAAAGGAACGCGGAAACATAGTCTTGAAGGTACGGAGCAGGCAGAAGGGAACCAGCCAGTATCATAAGCTCAATGACCGGGGCGAGTTTATAGAAGTGCGCGAGGGCCCATGCCGCTTCCTGGTGAACATGGTTGATTACCTGGATACCGGCCTGTTTCTGGACCACCGTCCCACGCGTGCAATGCTAGGCCGCATGGCCCGGGGCAGGCGTTTCCTGAACCTGTTCTGCTATACCGCGACCGCCACGGTGCATGCGGCGCTGGGCGGGGCGTCGGCCACGACCTCCGTGGACATGTCGTCCACCTACCTTGACTGGGCGCAGCGCAACTTTGACCTGAACGAAATCCGGGGGAGGGACCACGGCCTGGTGAGGGCTGATTGCCTTGACTGGATTGACGCGTGCGGCGAGCGGTTTGACCTTGTTTTTCTTGACCCCCCGACATTCTCCAATTCCAAGCGCATGGACGGGACTTTCGACGTCCAGCGCGACCATGTCAGCCTGTTACTGGCGACGGCGCGCCTGCTCGATAAAGGGGGGGTGCTGGTATTCAGCTGCAACAGGCAGAAGTTCAAGCTTGACAGGGGCTCGCTGGACGGGCTCGCTGTCGAGGATATCTCGAAAAAAACGATTCCGCCCGATTTCGAGCGGAACCCGCGCATTCACCAGTGCTGGCTGATCACTAAAGACAGATAACAGTGCTGCTGCAAATAAAAAAATTTGTGTAATCTGCGTTGTATTATAATTTTACAACATGGGCGAGTTTCTGTCATTCCCGCGGAGGCGGGAATCCAGGAGCACAACAAGCTTTTAAAAAAATGGATCCCCGCTTTCGCGGGGATGACAATTCCTCTAATAAACGTTTACTGTCCCACCATGTCGATTAGTGCGGTCGACATCCACGGCACGTAGGTTATGATGATTACCGTGACCAGTAGGAGCAGAAGGAACGGCACTATGTACCGGTATATGGAAAGCAGCGGCTTGTTGAACAGGTACGACGACAGGTAGAGGTTAAGGCCAACCGGCGGCGTCAGGTATCCGAGTTCCAGGTTCGCCAGGAAAATGATGCCAAGGTGCACGGGGTGGATGTCGAACACTGCACCGAGCGGTATGATAAGGGGCACCACCACGAGTATCGCCGAATAGATGTCAAGGAAGCACCCGGTGACGATCAGGGCGATGTTGAGCAGAATGAGGAACAAAACACGTGAGTGAATATTTGCCTTGATCCATATTGCGAGGTTCTGCGGTATTTCAGCGTCGACGATATAATAGGACAGGCCCTTTGCCAACGCCAGAATGACGAGTATGCCGCCTATTACAGGCAGGCACTTGAGCATGACGCCGGGAAGGTCGCCGAGCCTGATATCCCGGTGAACGACCATCGTGATGAAGAGAGAATAGAGCACGGTGATCGCCCCGATCTCGACCAGCGTGGTGAGCCCGGAAAAGAAGCCGACCAGTATGATCACCGGAAGCATGAGCTCCCATATGGAGCTTCTGAGACCGGTGAGGGCAGCGCGGCCGTGGAAGGGAACGCGCGGGACCTTGCCCCGCACCGCGGCAACGACACCCATGACCGACAGGGCCACGACCATGAAGATGCCCGGCAGGAGGCCGCCGGCATACATCTGCTTGATGCTTATCTGTGCCACGACCCCGTACAGGATTACCGGAAGGCTCGGCGGGAAGAGAAGGCCGATGCTGCCCGATGCCGTGACGAGACCATAGCTGAAATTTTCGTTATATCCGCCGCTTTTTATTAAAATCATGGAGAGCAGCCCGCCGAGTGCCAGTATCGTAACCCCGGAGGCCCCGGTGAAAGTGGTGAAAAAGGCGCACACGAACACCACGACGATGGCCATGCCGCCCGGGAGCCATCCGAGGAACGAGCGGAAAAAATCGATGAGCCGCTCGCCCGCCTTGCTCTCTGAGAGTATCATGCCGGTGAACGCGAAGAGCGGGATTGCCGGGAGCGAGCTGCTGACGAGCATGGTGTATGCCTCGTTAGAGATGGATTCGAGCTGGCCGCCTGAACGCACGAAGAAAAGGTAGGCCAGCCCTCCCAGCACGACGAAGACCGGCGTGTCGAAGAAGGCCGAGACTATCAGTATAATGATGATCGGAAACGCAATGAACGACATCGTCCCCTGCGAAAACTGGGAGATGACGTCCGTGAACGATACTGCGTCCGGGGAGAACGCGGTTATGATGTTGCCTATCTGGGGAAGGGAGAAAAAAGTCCCCGCCAGAAGGCCCAGGGCCACGATGACTCTCCCTGCGTGATGGGTCGGCGCGGTTGTGACAAACCGCACCGCCATTACAGCGTACCCGACCGGCATCACGGCGGCAACCAGCTGGATAGGGAAGAGACCGACCCGCTTCGCCGGATCAAATGCGATGACGACCAGTGAAAGGGCGCACCAGGCGAACGCGATGCAGATTGAGGATGAGAGGAACCCGTTGGCCGCGTATATCCAGCTCCGCGCCGGCTCCCTGATGGCGGCAACGGCGGCCGACAGTGAGAGATGCTTTCGCTCGCGGGAGGTTATCATCCCGCCGATGAAGGTGAGCCAGAGTACCAGGTGCTGGAGGTAGTCGCTCGAGTTAGGGACGCCCGTCTTGAACAGCTTGCGCGCGATCACCTCGATGACCGGGATTACTGCCAGGAAGATAAGGGCGGCAAAGGCAATATAGTTTTCAACCTTCTGGAAAAGGGTCAGAAATTTCTTCATTATCATTACTTGCTGCGGTATTCTTTCAGGTATCCCTGAATCTTCGTCAGAAGGTCCCGGGAGAAGGTTTTACCCACATACGCTTCATATCCCTTGTAGCCCTCTTTTTCCCAGAGCCTGGCCGCGTCTGCCGGTACCTCGTGTATTACCAGGCCGTTCTTCTTCATGGTCGCGATGGCGCTGGTTTCCAGTGTTTTCGTGTCGATATACAACTGGTCGACGACCTTTTTCGCCGAAGCCACGAGCTTTGGCCTCATGGACGCCGGGATCTGGTCCCAGGTCTTTTTGCTGACCACGAATCCCCCGATCATGGGCGCGATCCTGATTCCGCACATGTGTTTGGCTATGCCGAACCACTGGAACGAAGCGGAGACGAGCGGGGGCGCGTAATACGCTTCTATCATTCCGTTCTGGAGCGCGGTCATAAGGTCGTTGGTCGAGAGGGGGATCGCGTTATACCCCATGGACCGCCAGGCCTGCAGCATCTCTGCGTCATTCTCCGCGACGCTGAGCTTGAGGGTTTTCAGGTCGCGCGGATACACGACCGGCCTGGTCGAAAAGAAGTTGACCCATCCGGCCTTCGCCCACGTAACGGTGACGAATCCCTTTTTAAGGGTGAGCTTCTCGTAATAGGGCGTCATCTTGCCCATTATATAATCCAGCTCCCGGTCGTCCCTTACCAGGAACGCAAGGCTCATTGAAAAAATCTCCGGCGAGATGTAGCTCATGCCCATGCCGGTGAAGATTGCCGCGTGGAGCTGGCCAATGTTCATTTTCCGTATCATGTCCGGCTCGTTGCCGACAATGCCGCCCGGGTAGATCTTCATGTCGATCGTGCCGCCGGAGATGGCTTTCCATTCGGCGGCAATTTTTTTGAGGGCCTTGTCCCACGGTGAGCCGTCCGGAGCGATGCTTCCCACTTTTATTGTGAGCGCGTACAGCGGAGATGACAGCACGGCGATAAAAACGATGGCAGCGATGCCTCTTGATAGAAGATTCATTTCTTTTTAACTCCTTTCGGTGTATCCGAGAGTATCCGGTCGTCGCGGTGTTCCAGGAGCCAGCGTGCCTTGCGCTGTGCAAGGATGTTGGCCAGCCTGGTATCGGTTTTTTCCGATACGTCCACGGCGAGGGCCCTGTTCAGTAATTCGACAAATTCCTTCATGTTCTGGTTCTTGACAGAGACGGTCGAGGCCAGCGCGACGTAGGGTGAAGCTTTCAGCCCTTTCGATAGCTCAACTGCCCTTTTAAAGTGATGCCGCGCCTTTTCCTCGCTGCCGCCCATCGATTGGGGGAGGGAGCCGTAATATGAAATGAAAAACTCGTGGATCGAGCCTCCGCCGAAGGCCTCGTCAAGGCCGAGCGCCGCTTCCATCATGGCTGCGGCATTCCTGACGCCGACACCAACACCGACATCGAACGGGTCGGCGGCGTATGCCGCCATCCAGCCGGCGCCGGCCCAATAGAGATAGGGGACGTCATCGGCTTTCATTGAGGCGAGCAGATCGTGCAGCGTGCCGTTGTCAAGGGATTTCGCGAAGCCGGAGTGTTTCAGCTCGATGCCCTGCAGGACGTAGTCGCGGCCCCTCAGGTAAAGCTTTTTCGAGCGAACGATCATCTTTTCCTTTTTCTCGAACTCCTGGTCGGGCAGCAGTTCTGCCGGTCCCTGCACGAACGCGTTCGAGTACATGATGAATCCGCTGCCCGCGGCGAGGTAGAGCCCCGGATTGTCGCTCCCTTTTTCAATCAGTATTTCATACAGCTTCAGTGCGAAGGGAAGGGCGTCTCCTACAAGCTCCGGGTCGTCATCGCCGGTGAGGGCTGTCCCGGATGCTGTAGATGATAGCGCGTTGCCGACCAATTTCAGCGCGAGCTTGTTGCCGGAACAGGATGCGAGTGCCGACGCCAGCAGCAGGATAAAGCAACAGTATCGTAAGGTTTTAATATTCATTGGGTAATACAGCCGTATCTACGTGACAAGTTAACAAAAGGTACGATAAAGTCAATAAAAATTATGGGCAGGAGCCGTAGCGGCTGATCTATTCCTTCCGGGGACCGTAATAATCTGCGGCTTTCAATCACTTTATTGAAGGGAGTCTGACCGGTCCGCTCTGGGCGCCTACGCGGTTTACTGCCTTCACGAACAATGGCTTGCGTGCCTGTGGCCTGGAAACAATGCAGAATTTCTGATATCCGGGGACTGTCCCTATCAGGGCGCCGGGCACTGCGCCTTCACCGGCTTCGTACAGGGCATAGAGGGCCGGTCGGTCGTCGCTTTCCCATCGGACGATGGCATATTCATCCACAATGTCTGTTGCCCGGGGCCGCGGCATTGCCGGCGGCTCGAACCGCTTCCATGCCATGGGTGCGGGCAGTGCGGGCGCCGGAAAATGCCGTGCCGCCATCCTTTCGGCGATTTTCGCGAAACCGGTTGAGGAAAAAAAGACAATCCCCTGGAAGTTCCCGCCCCGGATAAGTCCTATCTGCCGGTTGAATTCGCACATGGTATAGTACTTCTGGCCGAATTTATACGCGGGCACGGCCGGTATGATCGCGCGCCCGTAACGGAGCATGTCTCTCCACTGGCTGATGGCGAGGTTGTAGGGCGCGGAAGCGGTCCGTGTGCTCGTATAAGTCATGGGAAATAGCATATCGATCGTACCCGTTTCCAGCCAGGCTCGCGCGTCCTGGTACACCATCTGCAGGCCGTTCCAGGCCGTACCGCTCACGTGCCCGATCACCGCGGCCGAAACCTTTACCCACGGCTTGGCGGATGACACGGAGCGGTAGATCGCGGCCACGGTCAGGTTGACCTGCTCCCTCTGCCATTCGTCCCATGCAAGCCCGCGGGGATTGCCTTCCGGCGTCGAGAATGCCGCCAGGCTCCCGCTGTCGCGAGAGTAGCCGTACTTTGCCGCCCCGTCCGGGTAGCGAATGTAATCGAGATGGAGCCCGTCAATGTCGTAGGTACCGGCGATCTCGGCCACGACCGCCTGCACGTGCGCACGTACGCCGGGACTTGCGGGGTTGAACGAGATATATCCTTCGTGCGGACTCATCGGTTTGCCGGAGGCGTCCTGTACGACCCATTCGGGATGTGCCAGGAGCGGGTGGAGGGGGCTCGTTGCCGGCGGGGGCTGCGTACCGGCTTTCCACGCGGGGAACACGTTGACCCAGGCATGGAGCTCCATGCCACGCAGGTGCGCTGCGGTAACCGCGAATTCGAGCGGGTCCCAGCCCGGGTCTTTTCCAAGCTCGCCGCTCAGCAGGTCGGACCAGGGCTCGAGCGTGGAGCGGTAGAACGCGTCAGCCTGGCCCCGTACCTGAAAGATGACGGTATTGATACCGGCCTTCCTGCACCGGTCGAACTCGGAAATGATATAGTCGCGAGACTGGCGCGGGGTCTTGCCCGCGGCGTAGTCGAACCGGGACATCCACACGGCGCGCACCTCGTGCTGCAGCGGCCTCGCCGATGCGCAGGAGAGGGAGGCTGGAAAAGCGGTCGCCAGGGCCGTTATAATGATGGCTGCGGTAATAGCGCGCCTCGGGTACGTCATCAGCAATATCCCTGCCACTATGGATCGGTCGGCCCCGTGCGTGGGGCGCGGCACGGGATTGGGGCCCGGGCCTGTCAGATACTCAGGGGAAGGTGGATCATTGTCAAGATTTTATTCGGGTGCGCCGCCGGACCTGCGCCGGTCAGGGCCTCTCGCGCTCCGGTGCCGGACCGGACAGCGGCCCCTTGACCGGAAGCCTGATGAAGAACGAGGTGCCTTTCATTGACTCGGAGGTGAACCATATTTTACCGCGGTGGTTATCCTCGATCATGCGCTGCACGACATACAGGCCGATGCCCGAGCCTGACTGGGACTTGTAGGACGACTTGGTGGTGAAATAGGGGGCGAATATCTTTTTCTGGTCCTCGGCGGATATGCCGATCCCGTTGTCCGTGATCTCGATAAGCGACGCGTCGGCGAGCTGCTTCATGCGGACCAGGATCCGGGGGACGTAATTTTTCCGGTCATCCGGGCTCTTCAGCACCGCCGATTTCTCGTCCATGGCTTCGTACCCGTTATCGATTATATTGTACAGGGACTCCATGATCTGGGTCATGACGCCGTACACTGTTGCACACAGGTCGGCCTCTACTGTTATCGGGAATTCTTCAATGCCCTGCTTTATCTTGACCAGGTCGACGGCCCCGTCGAGTATCTCCATGAAAGAGAGCTCTGAAAAGTAAGAGTTCTTGTCCTTCGAGAGGGTGAAATTCAGGACGCCCTGTATCACGCCGTTGGTCCGCTTCACGTTGTCGATAATTGAATCCCCGATCTCGCCAAGGGATTCGACCAGGTCCTTGAGCTGTATATTGCCGTTTATGAGGTCGTGGTTGCGGGCGGCGAAATCGTTCACTTCGATCTGCATCTGCCGCGTTGCGATTGAAAAGTGGTTGAGCCGGTTGCGCATCTGGTGGGCGAGTCCTTCGGCCATGCCGCCTATGAACGCGAGCTTTTCCGTGTGATAGAGACGCTCCTGGGTCCGCTTGCGCTCCTCGCTGAACATGCAGTTCTCAACCGCCAGTGCGGCCTGGTGAGAGAGGATGTGCAGCGTCCTGAGGTCGTCTTCGGAGTAGATAAGCCCGCTCTTTTTCTCGCCCAGCACGAGAAAGCCGAGGAGCCTGCCGTCTATGAACGAGGGGACCACAAGGTGCATCGTGGTAAGGGGGTCATCCGCGGCAAGCCCGGAGATGTCCTCGTGGGTTACGGGATACTGCCGGGCCGACACGGCCCGGATGACCGGATGGTTGCTGCCGAAGCTTGAGCCTTCAGGGAATATATCGTAGGAGCTCGCGGTCTTGAGCGTGTAATCACCGTTTTCCCGGTTTTCGAGAAAGATACCCGCGTACTCGACCTTGATTATTCTCATCATGCCGTATATGACGAGCCGCATGAGGTGGTCAATCTCATGCTCGCGGAGCAGTGTGACCGCCGATTCGTGGAGTATGCGCTGGTACTCCCGCTGACGGGCAAGCAGCATGGAATCGGTCTTTTTCTGGAGGTATCGGTAGATGAGGGGACCGAGCGTCGCAAGAATGAACATTGCAAGGAATGCCAAAAAGTTGAAGCCGGTGCGCATACCGATAATGAAGGGAACGCCCAGTACCAGCGCATAAATGAAGATAACCAGGCCGGTGCGGGTCAGAACAACCCGTATCTCCATCAGGCGGTAGCGTACTATCGCGTAGGCCATGACGGCCGGGTAGACCAGTATGAGGATGTTGGCATAGGGCGGCAGGTAAATTCCATACCACATCGGCCAGTTCGAAGCGCCGCCGATGAAGCCGATTATGCCGGATGCTATGGTGTACTTGATCTGCTCGCGGGTGCGCCCGCTGGTGCGGTTCAGGCTTACAAGCATGAGGATAAAGCCGTAGACGAGCTGGAACGTCCAGTACGCAAGGTACACGCTGAAAAGGGGCAAGGGGACCGGCCAGAAGCCGAGATCGAACCGCGGCTCAAGCCCGTCGTAGAGCATCGATGAAAAATTCATTGCAATGAACGCGGCGCTGATGATGCAATGAACGATGAGTTCCTTCTTTTTATTATTCAGAACACCGATCATCGTGAACACGTAGAAGAGGAAGGTCACGTTTATCAACACGATGCCGGTGAAGAGTATCATGAACCAGACAAGGGCGTCTGCTGGCGTGGTGCTTGTCTGCCAGAAAAAATACCCGGTGCTGTAAATTGCAATACCCGCGGAAATGTAGAAAAACCTGCGGTTGATAAGGGTGCGCGGATTTTTTACGAAAACGAGCGTTCCCAGGAACGCATTCCCTAAAAAATTCAGCAATCCCGTTACGGCAAGAAACGTCATTGGTTAATTCGTTTTTTCCAACAGTATGAAAAATATTATATTTGTCTCTGTTTCGCGTATTACGCTCAGCCGGTAGCCTTCGATTCCCGAGTCTTTCACCAGGCTTACCGTTTCGCCCTCGTCGCGGAGATGAAACGTCCAGTCGCACCACCAGTCAGCGGCAAGGGGGTTGAAATTCTTGGAATCCTTGTGCGCCAGGATGAGCGTCCCGCCGGGCCTGAGTAGTCCGTACATGAATGAGACCAGTTTTTTCAGGGCATCGTCGGGTATGTAATCGGCGAGACCGATGGTGTAAACCAGGTCCCTGCCGGCGAGGGCGGCGTACCCGGCCGGGTCCTTGATGTAATCGTAGATGCTGTTGCGCCGGAAGTCGTACGTGATATTACGGGGCGATCCGGAGAGGGACTCCCGCGCAAAGTCGAGCGCTTCACTGTCCTGGTCCACCAGGGTGAAGGAAGTGTTTCCCTTCCTGGTCACCATCCCCTCTTCGAGCATTTCCCGTATTTCGCGGCATGAGCCGCAGGCAATGTTAAGGACATGGAAGGTTTCTGCCGCGCTCATGTTTATAATGCGCGAAAGGATCTCCTTCATCTTCTTCATGCGGCTCCGAACCGCACGGGCGTAGTCGTCAATCTGGAAACGGCGGTCGATGCAGTATCCGAAGCCGCGGGAGAGGGGTTGGTTGTTGTAAATGATTTCAAGGAGGCCGTAATCGCCGGCATAGCCGCGGGGCTTGGTATATGCGTGCATCACGATGTCAGATTTCGCGCCGATCGGAATGGCACATTCCCTGAACAGCTTCTTGACTTTTCTTGTCAGTGCGGGATTTCCGAGGGAGTCTTCCAGTTTCTTTCCTTCGGAGAGCATGGCATCCGTTTCACGGATAACGATGGTGCAACCTTCCTCCGGGTCTGTGCGGCCTTCATCCATGGCAGAATTGACGCCCTGGAATATCCCGATATATCGCGCGGCCACGGTCCAGAAATCTTCCACGAGACGCCGGTCGCCGGCATCGCTTATTTCAGCAAGCAGCGGCTTGATTTTTTCCATTATTTCTTCCTGCTTTTTCAGATCGATAAATAGTGAATGTTTTTGCATGATTCGAACATACTGGTAAATGATGCCGGGCCCATGACGCGAACCTGGGACCTTTTTCTGATTTTACGTACGCACTGGAACGGCCACACTACACGCAATCACCTGAGAATTATTATTCCGGATGAACCTTTGGCAAGTATAAAAATAGTCCAGCTGGACTTTTTTTAATTTTCTTGACATCGGGCTGATTTGGCACTTACTGTTCTATTTGATTTTCCGTAAAAACGAATTCAAGATAAAGGACCGGGTATCCATCAGGTGGATATATCACTTGTCACCATTTCAACGATTTTCCTCAGCTTTCTCATGTCTCTTGGCCTGCTTATCCGGCCGTGGCGCTTCAGGAGCGTGGTGCTGGCCATCTTTATTGCCGAACTGGGCTATTTGACGCTTTTCATATATCTGCTTCAGACAAAGCTTATTTTGTCATATCCCAGCTATTTCATTCTGCTTATCCCGATTGAGATCAGCATCGGTCCGCTGCTGTACCTGTATGTACTGAGTTTCATTAAGAATAAACAGAAATTCTATTATTACGACATCGTTAATTTCATTCCTCTCATTATTGTCGTAATCATCATGATACCTTTCGCCTTTGCCTCGGAAGATGCCAAGAGGGATCTGGTAAACATGTTCCTCCTCCAGGAGGACTTCAAGTTTATCCAGATCCTGATCTCCTCCGCAGCCGCTGTCGTGCTGCCGATTTTTTATATTTCTCTCTCCATCTGGCAAATCTGGTTCCGCAAGCCCAGCGAAAACCTGGCATACCAGCCCCTTATATTCCTGATAACACTTCTCATAATATGGCTTTTCCTGGGCATTGTCGGGATCGCCGGGGCGGTCACGCTATCAGAAAAACTCCTGATGCTGGACAACATCATCATAAGCCTCATCATTATCAGTTTCTACCTTGTATCCTTCAGGTACCCGTACCTGATGCAATTCGGCACGATCCCGCCCAAGAAAAAAAAGTACGCCAAATCGTATCTCGATAATATCAACCAGAAGAGCATCAACAGGCAGTTAAAGATAATCATGGAGGAGGAAAAGCTGTTCTGCGACGAGGATCTTTCCCTGGGCCGCCTCAGCGAAGCGCTCGAGCTCACGAAGAACCAGCTCTCCCAGTTCCTGAACACGTATCATGAAAAAAATTTCAACAACTTCGTGAATGGATACCGCATAGAAGAGGCGAAGAAGATGCTCCTGGAACAGCCACGGCGCCAGATCATCTCCATTGCCTTCGCCGTGGGATTCAACTCCTATTCGGCATTCCATTCGACATTCAAGAAAATGACCGGCTTAACCCCGGCCGATTACCGCCGCAAATATGAGCAGGAGCTGCTCTGATGAAACAATTGTGCCTCACGACATGTTGTCGACATTCATCCCCGAGTCCCGCACTGCCTTGTAGTTGTAGTAATTCCAGAAAAGGTTGATCGACGCGTTGACGATGCTCCCCGTGTTCACGAGCGTTTTCAGGCTCCTTCTGAGGGAGCGCGACGGTGATGATGTCGCGAGGTACACGTTCTGCCATCCTTCAACAAGCTCCTCGACCGTCATGTTGCGGGGTTGAATGACCGCCTCGTATGCATTGTACTTGACCCAGTCGTCGGGATAGTTGGTATAGATAAGGCGGCCCTCTTTCTGGACCTGACTGTAGAGGCGGGTGCCGGGGAAAGGCGTCATGATGGTGAACTGGCTGCCGTCGATGCCGGTCTCATGTATGAACTCGATTGTTTTATCAAAAATTTCTTTTGTATCCGCATCGGTGCCCAGTATGAAGCCGCCGATGACCCCGATCCCGTGGTCATGAAATTTTTTTATCGTTTTTTTGAAATTCTTGATCATGGGCCGGAGGTTGACCTTCTTATCAACGGATTTGAGCGCATCTGCGTCGATGGATTCAAACCCGATATAAAAGGTGTTCGCACCGGCATCGGCGGCAGCCTTTAATAAATCGTCATGCTCGGCGATGGTTATGCATACCTGCGAGCCCCATGATTTTTTCAGGGATTTCAGGTTTTTGAACAGCTGCTTCGCATGTTCGATCCCCTCAGCGCCAAGACCCACAATGCTGTCATCGGCGATAAAGAAGCGTTTCGCTTCAATCTGTTCAATTTCGTCGATCACATCAGGTATGGAGCGGAAGCGGTAGCGTGCACCGTTGAACTTAGTCACCGAGCAGAAGCTGCAGTTGCAGGGGCATCCGCGCGAGGTCTGGACCGAATGAATCATGTATTTTTTCGAGAAGAGCTTTCTGTTTATCGCTGGGATCCTCGCTATCGACGGGAAGGCCGCTGCGCGATACAGCGGCTGCAGACTGCCTCGTTCGAAATCCTCCATGATGAGAGGCCATAATTCATCTGCTTCTCCAACTGCCACCGAGTCGGCGAATCGAGCCGCCTCTTCGGTCATAACCGAGGCGTGGATACCGCCCATAATGGTCGGAACGCCGCGCTTTTTAAATTCATTGATTATCTGGTATGCCCGTGGCGCCTGGCCGGTTGTTGCCGTCACGGCAACGAGATCGGCGCGCGTATCGAAATCGATGGGATCGACGTTTTCATCAATGATTCTGATCCGGTATTTCTCAGGTGTCCTGCTTGCCAGGACACCAAGCCCCATCGGGGGCAGGGCAAGCATCTTCATTTTACCGAATACCGTGTTGTTTATCGTCGGATTAATAAATAGAATTTTTTTCATAACATAACCCCACTGTGTGCAGCATTTCCATAATCAGGTGACGCCTTGAAGGAATGGGAATTATCGACACAATCGTGATGGAAGCAAGAAGGATTGATCATCGATACCCGGGTATGCACCACTCAAACATGGTGGGTGAAATAATATCAGATTTCGGCCTGATTTCTTTCAGGAATATGATTTTGAAAGCGAGCTACATTGTGGATATAAATCAGGAATATTCAGAATAATATTCCACAAATTGATGTTAACAGATAAAACGAGCATTGTAAATGTTCGGGTAATTTAATAATATTATTAATAGAATTCAATTCGTGCAGTCGGCATCGATGATCTAATGTGGTCATAAATTATAAAATGTCACTATTTATTAGTCAATAATTGTTGATTCGAATAATTTATTGTCTATTTATTAAAAGATGTTGACAGGTATATATAAACTATATATATAAAATATATATAGTTGTTGAAGCATGAAAATATTGATGAAGGTATGACAATGTCAATTAAATACGCCATTCTCGGTCTGCTCAATTACACCGACATGCACGGGTACCGTATCAAGGAGCATATAGAGAAAAATTTTGGCCACATGTGGTCGATAAATTTCGGCCAGATATATCCCAACCTCAAGGAATTGGAGAATGAAGGATATATCACCATGCGGGAGCTGAAGCCGTCGGATGACGGAGGGCCGCACAAGAAGCTCTACTCAATAACTGAACGAGGGGAAGAAGAGCTGTTGCGGTGGCTGGCTCAATCTCCGGAGCGGCCCATGCTCATCCGGGATTCCTTTTTGCTCAAGTTTGCTTTTTTCGGATTTGGCGAAACCGGCAAGGCGCTGAGTATCATAGATGAGCAGATAGAACTGTTCGAGGAGCAGCTGGTGCGCCGAAAAAATAATCACGCGCGATGGGAGCAGCATGGTGTATACGTCCGGCTCCTTGCCGAACTGGGAATAACACAGAACGAAATGTATCTAGAATGGCTCCGCCGCGCGCGCAAAGAAGTACTGGAAAGCGATAAAAAGACGGTTCTCGAAAAAGTATAACCGCCAGTTTGCACATTGTTACAGGAGGGGGCATGGAATTTAACGGTATCACACTTGTTACCGGCGCCGCCGGGTTCATGGGCAGCCACCTGGTTGAGTATCTCGCAAAAAAAGGCGTCCGGGTAAGAGCCACGGCCCGGCCGAGAAAGGATACTTCGTTTTTTGATCGCCTGGGGGTGGAATATGTGGCAGCCGACGTGACCAGGCCGGAAACGCTCCCGCCGCTGTTCGAGGGTGGCGTCGACCGGGTGTTCCACCTCGGGGCAATCTGCAATTTCTCCACGCCGTATGAATCACTATGTGCGACCAATGTACAGGGCGTCGAGCTCATCACCGGTCTCGCTTTGAAAAACGGCGTCAAGCGCTACATCCATGTCGGTTCAACCAGCGTGTACGGGTATTATACCGGGACACCATTTACCGAGGACAGCGAACGGAATCCCCGCGATTCATACGGCCGGAGCAAGCGCGACGGCGAGGACGTTGTCTGGCGCCGGATCAAGGAGGGACTTCCGGCGATCATAACGCGGCCGTGCACGGTGTACGGACCCCGCTGTAATGACGGAGCGGGAAAAGCCTTTTCGCGTCCGAGCAGCATCAGCGCCATCCCGGGTAACGGGACACAGTTGCTTTCCAACGTGCGGGCCGAAGACGTGGCTGCCGCGGTTGATCACCTGTCATATCTTGATGCGGCTACAGGGCAGGCATACAATCTCGCCGAAGACACGCACCCGGCGCTCGAGGAGGCGCTTATCATGGCATCGGAGGCATTTGGCAGCAAACCGCCGGCACTGCACCTGCCGCTGTGGCTGGTGAAAGCCGTGGCGCGGATTGACGGAGTCGTATCGGCACGGAAAGGCCGCATCCCGGACCTGGAGCTGGACGCGGTGAAATATCTGTATGAGGACTATATTGTCGACAACAGCAAGCTGAAATCCACGGGGTACCGGATGATCTATCCGGATTTTCGTAAATCCATGGAGCAGATGGGTGAATGGTATCGCGCGCAGGTAACGTTGGGTAAGCCTGCGTAAAATTTATTGCCAGGAGGAATCGATATGGGTCAGGTTGTCGTCATAACCGGATGCGCTGACGGGATGGGGCGCCATGTGGCTACGATGCTTGCGGGGGAGGGGTACTCCGTGGCAGGCTTCGATGTTGATGCGAAGGGGGTCAAATCCCTCGAAAAAGAGCTGAAGCAGATCGGAGGAGACCACCTCGTCGAGGTGCTTGATATAACCGACCGGCCGGGCATAAAAAAATTCAGCAACCGCGTCCTTGAAAAATATGGCCATGTGGATACGGTTCTTTCCAATGTCGGTATCGGGTTCTTCAGTCCTTTCGAGGAAGCGAATCTCGAAAAAGCGCTCAAATGCCTTGATATAAATATCATCGGCGCTGCTGCGATTTTCCAGGCTTTTATTCCATCAATGCGGGAACGGCGGTCAGGCAAGCTCATCGCCATGTCGTCACTGGTGGGGCGTATCCCGTTTCCTTTTGAGTCTATATATTCCGCGAGCAAATTTGCCATCACCGGGATGGTGCTCTCGCTCAAGTACGAGGTGGAACCCTTCGGCATACAGGTCGCCCTGATCGAGCCGGCGCAGGTTTCCACGTCTTTTGCGGCGAAGATTCACGTGCTGCCTCCGGAGGGATCGGTCTACCGCGACCGGGCGCGGCGGTTTATCGAGCGGGACGACGAGCTCATCAAGACGGCGCCGAATCCGGTTGATGCGGCAAAGAAGATTGTCAGCGTGATCGAGGCGAAAAAACCGTCGATCTTCAACCAGATTGATTTCATGAGCAGCTTCTTCCTGTGGCTCAACCAGTTTCTTCCCCGCTCGCTGCGGGACGCGATACTGGTAAACCACATGCACATAAAAGTCTGATTCACAGGGGGGTACTCCATGAGCACGCAACATGCTTTGAAACGGCCTCCGACGCAGACGCGCGTCGATACTCTTCGCTGGAGGATAATTGACGCGCCCCAGGAAGTCTGCGTGGAACGGGCGCGCTACCTTACGCAGGCGATGAAGCTCCACTGGAACAGGCATCCGCTTACGCGGATGAGCCTGGCCTTTGAGCATATCCTCAAGAACATCAGCGCAATCATCCGCGACGACGAGGTGATAGTGGGGTGTCGCACCTCCAAGCTCAAGGGAGCGCCCCTGTTTCCGGAAAACAAGTCGCTCTGGATCGAAGGCGACCTGGAGAATTTCGACATACGCGTCCTCCAGCGGGCGCTCATCACGCAGCAAGAGAAGGACGAGCTCGCCGTGGAGATACTGCCCTTCTGGAAAGGAAAAACCGTGGAAGACCGCATGAAGGAGCGGATGCCCGAGGACATCCTCACGGACATGGACAAGTATATATTCACCATGATGCTCGAAATCACCTATGGGATCGGTCATTTTACCATGGACCACGAGCGGCTGCTTGCCGTGGGCCTGCGCGGCGTTATCGAAGATGCGAATCGCAGAATATCCGCCCTTTCCCCCCTGGAGAAGAGCGGTGAGCAGGGGCTCTTCTACGACGCGGTAATACGCTCATGCGGGGCCGTCATTACGTTCGCACGGCGGTATGCCGACCTCGCCCTCGCCATGGCGAAAGCGGAGAACGATCCGCTGCGGGCGGCGGAGCTACGCGAGATTGCCCGGGTTTGCTCGCGGGTCCCGGAGTATCCGGCCGAAAGCCTGCATGAAGCGGTCCAGAGCATCTATTTTATCCACCTGGCGGCACAGATCGAATCCGGCGGTAACTCGATTTCGCTGGGACGAATCGACCAGATACTCTTTCCTTATTATAGAAAGGACATCGAAGCCGGGAGGGCTGTCCCGGATAGAGCGCGTGAGCTTGTTGCGATGCTGTTTATTAAAATGAACGAGATCTGGAACGTGCTGGAAGAGGCCTTTATCCCGGGGGGCGAGGGGACCGAGGGGAAAACAACACAGAATGTCACGGTGGGGGGCGTCGGCATTGACGGCCGTGACGCCACCAACGACATGACATACATCGCGCTGGACGCGTACGGGGATGTGCGGACCGTACAGCCCAATTTCGGCGTCAGGATATCTCCCGACTGCCCACAGGAGCTCTGGGAGCGGGCGGCCGAGTATGACCGCGATGGCGTGCTGATGCACCTGTTCAACGACGAGGCCATCATCGGCTCCCTGGTAAGGGCCGGTCATTCCACTGAGGATGCGCGGAATTACGGCATGGTCGGTTGCCTGGAGCCGAACGCGCAGGGCAGGTCCTTCGGCTCGACCTTCGCTGTGCAGTTCAGCGGCATCAAGTGCCTGGAGCTTGCCCTTTCTAACGGGATCGACAACATATTCGGCTACCCGAGCGGCATCGAGACGGGAGACCCGGCTGGTTTTACAAGCTTCAATGACGTGTGGGGAGCCTATGACGGGCAGGTGCGACATTTCATAAAACAGATGGTCCGCGGCATGGAAGTCCTCGATCGCGTGATATCCGAGAACGTGCCTTCCCCCTTCGCCTCAGCAATGGTAACGGGCTGTCTCGACAAGGGGAAGGACCTCACGGCGGGCGGGGCTGTCTACAACTCCACCGGCGTACAGTTCATGGGTTTTGCCAACGTGGTAGACAGCCTCTATTCGGTTCAAAAAGCCGTGTTCGAGCAGAAGCGTTTCAGCATTGCCGAGCTGGCCGGGTGGCTGTCCCAGGACTGGCAGGACGCCGAAGACAAGCGCACCTACGTGCTAAAGAAGATCCCGAAGTACGGCAACGATAACGACGAGGTGGATGCGATGGCGTCACGGGTGGTTGACCACTATTGTGACATCCTTTCCGGATACCGGAATTTCCGCGGCGGCTGTTTCTGGCCAGGCATATTCTCGGTCGGCTTCCATATAACGATGGGCGCGTTTACCGCCGCTACCCCTGACGGCCGGTATGCCGGCGACGTGCTCGGGAACGGAGTAACGCCGACGACCGGTAACGCGATCACGGGGCCCACGGCGATCATGAACTCGGTGACCAAGCTCCCGGTGAGCAGGGTGTACAATGGGGCGAATCTGAACATGCGCTTCCAGGGCAAAAAAATCAGCACGGCAAACCTGATCGCCCTGGTCAGGGCGTACTTTAAAAACGGCGGGACACAGGTGCAGTTTAACATGGTCGATTCAGCCGTGCTCCGCGAAGCGCAGCGATTTCCCGAGAAGCACCGCGACCTGTTCATGCGGGTCAGCGGCTATTCAGCCGAGTTCACCGGACTGAGCGAGATCGCCCAGGATGAGATAATCAGCAGGACAGAGTTCGAATTGCGGTAACGATCGGCGCGCCTGGCGGCGGACTGTAACGCGCCATGACAACATGATACGTGGAGGGGGTCGAATATGGGCAAGGTGATGACCACCGCTGATGCCATAGGCACGTTCGTCGGTGACGGAGACTTTCTTTTCATCGGGGGTTATATCTGCAGGCCGCCTTTCTCGGCCATCCACGAAATCATACGGCAGAAGAAGCGCGGCCTTACCATCACGCGCAGCAACGCGGCGGACGATTTTGACATGCTCGTCGGCGCGGGGTGCGTGAAGCGCTTCATTTCGACCTTCATATCGCTGGGACTGTACGGACTGGCGCGGTGCTACCGTCGGTCGATCGAAAAGGGCATCCCGCACAAAATCGAGCTGGAAGAATACACCAACCTCTCGCTTCCGCTGATGCTGATGGCGGGCGCGCTGGGCATGCCCTTCGTGCCTGCGAAGGACATGGTGGGGACCGACATGATGAACATCAGGTCCTTCATGGGCGACAACAAGTACAAAGTGATAGATTCTCCCTTCGATGGAAGCCCCGTCATGCTCGTGCCGGCGCTCAATCCTGACACGGCGATCATCCACGTGCAGCAGGCCGACGAGGACGGGAACGCGCAGATGTGGGGCATCGGCGGCGACTGCAGGTGGGGAGCCAACGCGGCGAAAAAGGTTATCGTGAGCTGCGAGAGGATCGTGAGCCGCGAGACCGTGGGCAAGGACCCGTCGCGGACCATCGTCCCCTCGTTCAAGGTTGTCGCCGTGACCGAGGAGCCCTTCGGCTCGCACCCGGGATATACCCCGGGTTTTTACGATGTCGACCTGCAGTTCGGCAACCTGTACAAGGAAGCCTCTAACACGGTTGAGGGCTTCCAGGCCTTCCTTGACGAGTGGGTCTTCGCCCATCATAATCGCGCGGAATACATCCAGCACTACATCCAGAAATTCGGGTACGCGCAGTATAAGCGGCTCCAGGCCAGGTTCGATTACGGGTATCCCGTGTCGTATGCATACTGAAAGAGGTGAAGCGATGAGCAACCATCCGAATGACTACATCAAGCCGGAACTCATGGCCTGCTGCGGGGCGCGGGAGATTAAGGACGGGGATATCGTGATAGTGGGGACCGGTTTCCCGACCATGTCCGCCAACATAGCCAGGTACACGCACGCGCCCGGCGCCATGCTGATGCAGGAATCCGGCGTATACGACGCGCGCCCGGCGCGCCCGGCCCTTTCCGTAGGCGACCCCTGCCTCAACCCCGGCGCGGCGATGATCGGCGGCCTGGTGGAGGTCATGGGCATGTTTTTGCAGGGCGGGTGGGTCGACGTGGGATTCCTCGCGGGGAGCCAGATCGATAAATATGGAAACATCAATACCACGGTCATCGGCCCCTACGATCAACCGAAGAGCCGCCTGCCCGGGTCAGGCGGGGCCAACCCGATCGGCTCCCTGGCGAAGCGCACCCTCATCATTGCCCTCCACAACACGAGGAGCCTGGCGGAAAAGGTCGATTTCATCACCACCCCGGGATATCTCACCGGTCCGGGCGCGCGGGAAAAGTGGGGGCTGCCCCCGGGAACCGGGCCCCAGGTAATCATAACCAACAAGGCCGTCATGCGGTTTGATAAGGACACGAAAGAAGCGTACCTTGAAAGTTATCACCCGGATTCTTCAGTGGACGAGGTGGTAACGCTGACGCCGTGGAAACTGAAGGTGAGTGCCGATGTGCACGAGACAGAGCCCCCCCGCGAGGAGGAGCTGCTGGCCATGCGCGAAAAGCTCGATCCTCACCGCATGATACGCATATACGAAAAGCGCGGATACGTGTAGAAGGTGCGGTTGCGCGGCCGCACCCTAAGCGGATGCCTGGCCGCGTCGGCGGCCGGGGGCATTAATACTGATTACCGATGACCGGAGGAGGCTGCTCATGGATTACACCAGGGATCTGGTTCGGTTTTGCTCTGACCTGTCCTATGATAAACTGCCCGCAGAGGCCACCCACAAGGCGAAGCTCTGCGTGCTTGACTACGTGGCGAACGTCTACGGTTCGCTGGAGCTTGACGCGACACGGGGCGTTATCGAGTTCGTGAAGTCGCTCGGAGGCCCACGGGAGGCGACCGCGCTCGGCTGCGGCTTTAAAACCGGCCTGCAGAACGCGGCCTTCATCAACGGGACCACGGCGGAGGCGATTGAGGCGCAGGACGGGCTGCGTTTTGGCGGCAATCACCCGGTCTGCGCGGTGGTCCCCGCCGCCCTCGCCCTTGCAGAGTCGAGGGGCAGGGACGGGAAGGAACTCATCGCGGCGCTGGTTGCCGGCTACGAGATGGCGAACCGGTCCGCGGCAGCCGTGCATCCGTTCCACACCCTGTCGGGTTTTCTCCCCACCGGCACCTGCGGCACTTTCGGTGCTGCGATCGCCGCCTCCAGGCTGATGGGCCACGGCTTTGACGAAATGCTGAACGCGGCGGGCATTGCCGGCTACATCGTGCCGATGTCCATGGCGGAACAGCTCATGGGCGGATACACGGTGAAGATCGTGCAGGGCGGGCAGGCGGCGAGCGTGGGGATCATGGCAGCCGGCCTGGCGGGCAAAGGAGTCACCGGATCCCCGCACGTGCTCGAGGGCACGGCGCTGAAGGGCGGCTTCACGCAGATCACCGTGAAGCAGGAGCCCCGGCCGGAGCGAATCACGGATAAACTGGGCGAGCGCTATTCCATCATGGACATCTACTTCAAGCCATACACCGCCTGCAGGCACACTCATGGAGCGGCCCAGGCGACGATGGAGCTGATGAAGGAGAAAAAATTAAATGCCGCCGGCATAGAATCGGTCACGGTATCCACCTACGCCATCAGCGCGCTGGCTGTCGGCAAGGGGGTGCCCGACGGCGGCAGTTTCGTTTCGGCACAGTTTTCCATCCCGTACGTGGTGGCTGTCTGCCTGCTGGACGGGATGCTGGGGCCGGGACAGCTCACGGAGCGGAGGATTGCCGATCCGACGGTGATAGCGCTCTCGAAAAAGGTGACGGTGCAGCCGGATGATGAGCTGAACAAGCTGTACCCGGATAAAACCGCGAGCAGGATCGAGATCCTCATGAAAAGCGGCGAGCGTCTGGTGAAACAGGTGGACATACCCAAAGGTGATCCGCGCGATCCCATGGAGGCCGGCGATATCGCGGAGAAAGTCCGGTTTTTCGCGGGAAACCGCAATCGGAAAAAGACGGACCGGGTCATCGACGCGGTCATGGAGCTGGACAGGGCGAAAAACGTCAGGGACCTGGTCGCCCTGATATGACACAGTACAAATAAACGAAGTTATTAAGGAACGATAATGGATTTTACACTGAGTGAAGAACAGAACATGCTGGTCGATACCATCAGGAAGATGGGCCAGCGCGAAAAATTCAGGGACCTGGCGCGGCATATCGACGAGACGGGTGAATTTCCCTTCGAATTGCTGAAAAAATTTTCAGACCTGGGGCTCCTGGGAATGACCGTTTCCGCCGAGCACGGCGGCGGGGGACAGCCCGCGATGAACGCGATCCTCTGCATCGAGGAGCTGGCGAAGTTCAGCCCGATGATAGCGGCACCCGTGTTCGAGTCGAACGTGGGGCCGGTGCGGGTCATCGATATCTTCGGTACGGAGGAACAGAAGAAGACGATCGTGCCGGGCGTCTGCCGCGGGGAATACAGCGTCTCCGTATGCATGACCGAGCCGGAGGCGGGTTCGGACCTCACGGCCCTCACGACCCACGCGGTTGAAGACGGCGATTCCTACGTCCTCAACGGGAAAAAATGCTTCATCACAGGGGGCGGCCATGCCAGCCATTACATGGTCTACACGCGCTTCGGCGATGCCAGGGGCTACAAGGCGATCGGCGGGCTCCTGGTCGATAAGGGGATGAAAGGATTCACCTTCGGCAAGCAGGAAAAATTCATGGGCCTCCATGGCATGCCGTCCTGCGACCTTTACTTCGATGACGTACGGGTGCCGAAAAAAAACCTGGTCATACAGCCGGGCGAGTTCAACAAGCTTATGTCGACCTTCGACATCGAGCGGTGCGGCAACGCGGCCATGTGCCTGGGACTGGCGGGCGGCGCGTTCGAAGAGGCACGGGCCTATGCCATGGAGCGGAAAGCCTTTGGCAGGCCGATATGTGAATTCCAGGCCGTGCAATTCATGATGGTGGACATGGCCACGAGGCTGGACGCGGCGCGGCTCCTGGTATACCGCGCCATTAACGGCGCCGGGAGGGGACTCCCGTCGATATACGAGGCCTCCATGGCCAAATCCTACGCCAACGAGATGGTGGTGGAAGTGACGAACCTCGCGATGCAGGTTTTCGGAGGTTACGGCTACAGCCGGGAATTTCCCATGGAGCGGATGTATCGCGATGCCAAGGCATGGGGCGTGGCCGGCGGCACAATCCAGATGTTGAAAATCGGCATTGCCGGCATGATTTTCGGAAGGCGATTCGACCAGCGGAAAGGGTAAACAAATTATTCAAGGGGTGGAGACCATGAGCACGTACTACAAGGATGCAGACGACCTGTACAGGATCTACGGTTATTTTCTGGACAGGGTGCTGCGCGACGAAAAGATCGGGACAAAAATGAGCAAGGCGGGCATCATCATTAAATTCATGTATACCGATCCGGACGCGGAGATCACGATCGACCTGAAAAATCCCCCGGCGAAGGAGGGGTATTACGGCACCTTTTACCTGGGTCCCTGCGACCTCAAGGAGGACGTGTGGTCCAAACAGCCGGCAGACCACTCGCACCGGTTCTGGCACGGTCTGGAAAACCCTATCGCCGGCGTTACCAAAGGCATCATCAAGCAGGGAGGCAAGGTTACCGCGATGCTCAAACTACTGCCGGTGATCAAGCCGGCATTCCAGCTCTTTCCGGTCGCGCTTAAGGAGATGGGACTGGAAAACCTGATTGTAACAAAGAAATAAGATACAAAACCAGGGGGCAGAGGCATGGGCGGGGTGATTGAAAAAATACTCGGTGATCAGAGGGCTTTTTTCAACTCGGGAAAGACGAAGGACGTTTACTTCAGGATTGAGATGTTGAAAAAGCTGAGGGCGGCAATCAAGAACAGGGAGCAGCAGATATTAAGCGCCTTACATACTGACCTCCGCAAGTCTGAATTTGAGGGTTACCTGATAGAGGTTGGCGGTGTGTATGAGGAGCTTCACCTTCATATAAAGAACGTCAAAAGATGGGCGAAGCCGGAGAAAGTAGGGACCGGCATCAAGGCCTTCCCGGGGACCAGCTACATAATGCGGGAGCCGTACGGGGTATCGCTTATCATCGCGCCGTGGAATTACCCCTTTCAGCTCCTGATTGCACCGCTCGTCGGCGCCATTGCCGCGGGCAACTGCGCGATGCTTCACCCGGCGCACTATTCGGAAGCGACAAGCGCGGTCATCGAGGAGCTCATTGCCGAGACCTTTCCGCCGTCGTACATCGCGGTATTCAGGGGGGGGCGGGAAGTAATAAAGGAGCTTCTCGGGCTGCGCTTTGATGCCATATTTTTCACCGGAAGCCCCGCGCTCGGCGCTATCGTCATGGAGGCGGCGGCGAAACATCTCACCCCGGTCACGCTGGAGCTCGGTGGGAAAAGCCCCTGCATTGTGGATGAGGACGCGAACATACCCCTTGCCGCGAAACGCATCGCGTGGGGCAAATTCGTGAATGCCGGCCAGACCTGCATTTGTCCCGATTATTGCATCGTGCACTCGTCGGTGCGGGATGAGTTTCTCCGGGAGTTGAAGGGGGCGGTCACAGGCATGTACGGCGCAGACCCTTCCGCCAGCCCGGACTTCGGCCGTATAATCAACAGGAACCAGTATGAACGGCTGGTGCGGCTCCTGGAAGGCCAGAAGGTTTTTCTCGGGGGCGAGCACGATGCCGGTGAGCGCTATATTGCGCCCACCATCCTGATGGACGTGTCGCCTGATGCGGCGATTATGAAGGAAGAGATCTTCGGCCCGATAGTACCTGTCCTGTCCTGCTCCTCCATCGATGAGGCGATCGGGTTCGTCAATGCGCGTCCGAAGCCGTTGTCCCTCTACCTGTTCAGCGACAATAAAGCCGTTCAACGGGCGGTCCTGACCGGCACCTCATTCGGCGGCGGCTGCGTCAATGATACGCTGGTCCATGCGGGTAATCCCAATCTGCCCTTCGGCGGGGTCGGTTCAAGCGGCATGGGCAGTTATCACGGGAGGGCTTCGTTCGAGGCGTTTTCGCACAGGAAATCGATTCTTAAAAAATCGACGCTGATCGATTTAAAAATGCGCTATGCTCCCTATGATGCCGGAAAGCTGGCAATGGTGAGAAAGCTGGTGCGCTGACGTGAATGCATGACGCCGGTGAGCGCGCTGCAATATTCGCTGCAGAGGCTGAGCTGCCATGACTGGAAGTGCGGGAACAATTGCCGCAATCAATCTTACGTCCGGGAAGGTCGAAATCCTGGAGATTCCCGTTGAAACCCGCCGTAGCTTTATCGGCGGTAGCGGGCTCGCCGCGAAGATCTTCTGGGACAGGGCGGATTTCACCGCCGATCCGCTTTCCCCGGAGGCGCTCTTTATTCTCCTGAACGGGCCCCTCGCAGGCATCAGGCTCTCGGGGGCGAGCCGCATGAGCGCGACCGCCCGCTCGCCGCTGACCGGATGCCTCGCCGAGTCATCGTGCGGCGGTTTTTTCCCCCCTGCGCTAAGGCTGGCCGGTTTTGACGGACTGCTCGTAACCGGAAAAGCGGAGAAACCGTGCTGCCTCCTTATCGAAAACAACACGATCTCAATAAGGGACGCCGGCGGACTCTGGGGGCGGGGCATCGTTGAATGTACCGCCGCGCTCAAGGAGTCGCATGGCAAGAAATCGACCTCC
>Ga0116149_1000547_pt1 | contig 49121 bp, 25 predicted proteins | sample AD_UKC057_MetaG_FD_89787 | JGI IMG/M metagenome (GOLD analysis project Ga0116149, IMG submission 89787) | Active sludge microbial communities of municipal wastewater-treating anaerobic digesters from USA - AD_UKC057_MetaG | ecosystem: Engineered > Bioreactor > Anaerobic > Digestate | place: USA...
ATTGCAAAGTAGACTTTTAGCGGTTTACCCCTATGCCAATTTTCAGAGTTCCCAATGCCTGAACAACACTACTGAACGCTATTGCCAGACATCGCTGCTAAAATTTCGGGGGGATGCGTGTTTGTAAGACAGAGAGATTGCCATACCTTATAACATATTCCAACAGGATAATCAGATCGAGTACTATTATGACATGAATACAATAGGCTTCTCCAGAGCGCAGATCCCGTTCTTGCCTTATCATTTATGACAATTGTGATTGATTTATATCTCTTTATCTTTCAGGTGTAAACCCTAAAGAGAATATTTTCTGCTCATCATGAACTTTTATATCGTCTGGAACTGCCCACACCAAAATTTTTCTAGGTCTTGAAGAGGCAACGTAAGCGAGTCGAACAGACTCATCAATATCATCTTTTAACCAATAACTGTAATGCCCATCACTACGTGTATATTTTGCTGATATGAGCATTACTGCATCATAAGTTTTACCTTTAACTTGATGTATCGTAGTGAGTTGAATATCGCTAGAATTCACAGGATGTATTGCACCAAAACTACTTATTATCTTAGAACCTTGATGCTTGGGCGATTTAAGATTATCGATTTTAGTTTCTCCATTAGTCCTTCTGGGGAATAGGAAGGTATTACTTTTTAGAAAAGGTTTAAGTATACTCGCTAACCATACTTTTAGTGTTAGTGATGGATCGTTAAGTAATCCGTTCTCCAATGAGTTATCCAACAAACTAATAAGAATAATTCTCCATTCATAATTTTGAACACTTTCAGGACAGTAGTTTTCCTTACTGTTCAAACAACAATTATAGAACAATGGACCGACAAATGAACCACAGTTACGTAAAATCGTCTTTAAAGTGTCTGTCGACATGTTATCCTTGCTGTTGCTATACAATATCAGTGCATTGATAAAAGATCTAACATCTTTTGAACTCTGTAATTCTTCCGATATTGATAAATCACTTAATAAGCTATGGGAACGCACTAGAACAATTGCATTTGTAGCGCTGATTTCTTCCTTATCTATTATTTTCTGAAAATCTGTAAGGCATTCTCTAATATTGTTTCTACTATATTTTATCAGGATTAATGGATTCTCCACATTCTGCGACACATTCCCCGTAATACTAGCTTTATTATGAATAATCTGGTTGCAACATTTCACTATTGCTGGATTACTCCTATGATTTATCTTTAAATACTTACTAATCAAACCCTTATTGTCTATATGGCTTCTAATGTCTTCAGGGCAAGTATCCCGAAACTCATATATTGATTGGTTTAAATCTCCAATTAAGTGGATTTTTGATCCAGCAGTCTCGAGTATATCAAGAACAAGTAGTTGGCTGTATGAAAGGTCTTGGCATTCATCAATATAAATCACAGGGAATCTTTCACTTAAAATAGTGCTTATGTTTGTATTGTGTAATAAACATACTGACAGTCTTTCTACATCATTATAAGTAACAAACCCATCCTGCCAAAAGACTCTTTTCACTCTATTGATGTCTTTGGTCAGCATGTCTTCAGTTAACCAAGTTTTACTCATCAAAAAGGATTGCGGAATACTCTTGTACAATTGACTCACTGTCAGTTTTTGCTTCCCAACGTTGCAAATATATTTTCCTCGTTTCAAATCATAACTAATATTGTTAACATAGATTGGGATGCATTTCCTTGAGTTGGCATGATAATGAGTTTTCAGCTGGTATTTCTTATTGAATAAAAAACTATACATTTCATTATCTTCTAATACCTGCATACATTGTTTATCGAAATTAATAATTTTATGTATAAAAGGCTGAAACAAATACCCATGTAACCAACTATCAAAAGTTCCTATGTAATGAGGGTATGATAGTTTGCTTGCGGAACAAAAGATTCTTGCCCTTTCTCTGATTTCTTTTGCAGCATTTCGTGTAAACGATAAAAAAGCTATGCCAGAAATATCTCTAGACCATCTACTGATCTCATAAGCTGCTTTAAATCCAAGAACATGTGTTTTTCCGCTTCCAGGGCAAGCCTCTAAATATGAACTTTGAAATATATCGCTTGCTATGTAATCAATTTGTTCGTTAGTAAGAAGTTTAATCTGACATTGGCTTGAATGGCTACATATATGTTGACTATTATGGTTTTTCTCGAAACACTTATCAAGGGGTGTGATGACAACATCACCACACAACCTTTGCGCAATCTCGAAAATGCTATCTTGTATGATTGACATCAGGTGGCAAAACCCATTTTAAAGCATCTTTGATATATGGTGGAATAGACAATGAGTTACATTTATCACTATCGAATAGGTGAAGAGCAAATTGCCCCTTTCCCCTATTTTTAATTACTGAAACAAGGGTTTTCGCCGCATTTTCTCTTTCTTCTTTCGTTTCTTTATCCCATTTTTTATTTTGCATGTCTTCAATTAGCTTCCTTGGAGCACAATCATTTGAAAACATTCTATATAAAACATCTGACATTATCTGTAGATTATTCCCTTCGACGGCTAAATCAAACTCGAATGTTCTGCTGTTAACAAATAATCTACAATGTGTGGATTTACTCAGATTAGAAATGTACCTAGCTACACCTTTTAGCTCGCTGGAGTTTTCATCTGTTGCAGTATTTTCATATCTGTCAGGATCACGATCAGATAATGCCGAACACCTAATCATCAAGCATGCTTTGGTTTTACTTTGACCATCTAATGTTACATTGGAGAACAGCTGAAAAAAATGCTTAAAAGATATTCCACCCACAACTACTATTGTGATTCCATACGTAGAAAGGTCTCTGGTATTATCTGTTTTTTTTTGATTCAAATATATTTTGGCTAACTCTGGAATAATAAGAGCTTCTGAAATACCTTCTACAAGAATTACTCCTTTCGAAAAAAATAGCGTTGACTTGGTAATATCTAGCCATCTCCTGAGATATTGTTTTGACTTGGTGTCTGTTATACAGTCCTTTAATGATACGGATAATGGGTTCTTAGCTACACTGTCTCTCTTTACTATACTGATAACATCAAGGTTAACATGAGATGCAATTGTAGGGGAATGTGTAGTAACAATCACCTGCATTCTATCATTACTATCTGTAACATGGGCAAAATAAGACATAAGACGTTGCTGTAATTGTGGGTGCAAGTGTGCTTCAGGTTCTTCAATAAGAAGAACTTTCAGATCCTGATCTGAACTATCGCTAAGACCTTCAAATTCTGCCAGAATAGTCGCAAGATATATCAGATTGTTATACCCTAAACTGTTCTCACTCAAGTCTCTGAACTGTGATACTGCATTTTTATCACTCATGGGAATTGTAGGATAATACAATACTCGTAGATGTTCTACAATTCTCAAGAAAGATGATTCTGAGAACTGAATAGTAGTATCTTGCCCGTAAATTGTTCCAAGAGCTTTCCGAAGTTGGGTTTTAATGAGTTCGTTAACTTCGACTATGCCAGCACTCTCATCAATAGCTAGTGACCGGTTGAATTCTCTCACTTTCTTCTCGAGCGGTAGAACTGTACCTGAATCTATATCTTGCTTGTTGAGGTTTCTGAATAGACGAGCTAGTCTCGAGCCCTTGATTGCTTTTAAACGCTGTTCTGCATCCCGTAATGGAGGTAAGTAGACACAATTAATTCTGTCTAGTAGATCTTTCTCAAACACTGATGCCGTAGATTCTCCACACCAGATTTCACGTTTGTAATACCCTCTCCTATTAAGTTTGTTCTCAACTTGAAGTGATAGAAGAGCAGACGAAACATCGTTACTTCGCAACCATGGTAAATAAGCCGTTTGTTGTAATGAGTTAAGCCCTGAGAACTCACATTGTATAAGTATTTTTTCTGAAGCTACAGAATCCTGTGAAAAAGGTCTATGAAAATCAGATGCTACAATACCTGACTGACCATACTCGTCTTCTTGTAGGATTAAACGAATTGCATCAATAATCGTACTTTTCCCACAGGCATTTTCTCCAAGTATTACACATAATCCCTTTGATATATTAATACTGAACTTATCAGAAAACGTTTTATATCCTTCAATGTCAATTTTCGATATGTGCATATAAACTCTCCTGGAATTGTGTTATAATGTCGAATCCATCATACTAAGGCACTTCACCCACTTACCCATATTCTCCCAAGCTTCATTTACATCAGACAGCTTGTATTCCACATGGGCTACTCGCTTATTTCTAAATTCATTAACATCCGAAAGCAAATCGTACAGCTCTTTCATCTTGGTTCCTGAGTACGCCGTCACTACATCTTTCCATACTCCACTGGCTCCGAAACCGCCTTTTTGAGCATATTCCAAGCAGAAGAGCAGTGTTCCAAGCCGCATTATTGAACGAGCAAAAACCAGATTGTCCCTGAGATATTTGCCATACTTTTCCAGGACATTTCTTTTCTTGCTAATGACAGCGGATAAATCGGGCATAAAATAAGCATCCCTGCTGGCTACATCCGCTGGTACTCTACTTTGCAATCCACTCACCAATAGCCTCATTGAGTAATCATCAAGGCAGGACAGTAAAGGTTGAAACGCGTGAGCATAGTCACTCATTTGGGTTTTTTCAGCATGGTCAAGGACCAGGAGAGATTGTCTTAAACTATCGTGGATATCCTCAGGGACTTGATCAATCGAACTGATCTTCATGATTCTGTCGAACAAAGGATCGGCGAGATCTACTTCTGTTACCGTGTCAAAATCTATATAGATCTGATCTGAGTCTCCTTCTTTGATCAAGTTTTTTAAGGAGGGCTCACAAGCCCTGGCAAGCTCCTCAAGAGAATTTGCTGTGCTTTGTCGAAACAGATGGCAGGGAATGTACATGTAATTCCACTTTACATCCCCTTTCGAGGCTGATTTGCACCACTCTATTGCTGCCTTGGCTTTTAGTGCAACCAGATTATCTTCTCTGCCTTTTAGCTCACATAGATATACCTCACCTGAATTTATTCTTACGAAGAAATCGGGTATATACAAAGCTCTATGTTTATCTGGTTTCAGATAATCAATTGTCAGCTTTTGAGGGCCTGCATTCTTTGCAAAAGCTACCACATCATCCAACCTGTCGCATTCGAAGGCGAATTCTTTCTCAAAATCGCTATCACAAGACACCAAATTGAACATAGTCCGGCTTGCCGTAACTGCTGGGCGTTTATCAGTGCTTGTCGCCTGGTAAGGCTTCCATCCGGATAGTTTAGTTTCCGTGCTGCTTCGCTTACGTCCCTTGATGATGGTTTTTTTGCCCATAATCAGGGGTGTAAACACAGCAATAATGTGTTCTTTTACATCCGCATCCTGCATTCGGTGATTTACCTCACCAGAAAACAAATCCACTTCTCTTTCAAAGAGGTGTTTGGCGATAAACTCTTGAACTAATGGCAAAAGAACAGATTGATAATCAGTCAGCTTACAGGCCCGGGCGAGCATCAATGAAAAGTAATGTGGCGCAGACCACGCCGAGCTTAACAGACCCAGGTCAAGCTTCCATGTCCCGATCACTTCCTTTGTAAAAAGATGTCTCTCTTTAAACTCAAGTTCTGTCGGTTTTGCCTTTCCAATGGGGAGTTTTTTGTATTTCTTGAATTCTTCCGCAACTTCATCAATAGTCAGGTTCTCAAGCTTTGAGCTCGTTTCGATTGAATCGCTTATGTAAGGTATTGAAATCTCCAATTCCTCAACGTCTTTATGCTCCGCATCCACAAAGATGGTAACTGTTTGCTTGAGAGACTCTCTTTCTGGTAAGACCAAAATATTAAAGCCCTCAAGCTGCAATTCTTCTTCATAGAGCTTGCGGAACGCCGGATGGTGAATAACTGTCACCATTTCCGGAACATCACCAAAGGGGATCATCCGGCGAAGCCCTCTTCCCAAGGTCTGCTCTGGTAGTATGCCTGAGGCCGCCGAATAAGCCCGTAAAGGCACAATAGTGGACACATTCTTAATATCCCAGCCTTCCCGAAGCATCATTACAGACACAATACACCTGTACTTGCTATTGGGGCTGTCAAGGTCTCGGGACATTTCCCTGAGAGCTTTCAGATCATCTGGCTTCATGTCCTTTTCGCTTTCGACGAACTCTTTGATTTCCTTGCCGAACCTGGTTGTTCTCTTGATTTTACCTTTGAGGTTTGTGTGGATGTTTAACACCCTCCCCTTGAGAAGCGGGAAGAGGTCACTATCCAGATACCTTGCCACATCATTTGCTGAAGCGGAGTCTTCCGTCATAACAAAGAGTATGGGTTTACGGACTTTCTCCCACTGCTTGTATGACTCCTCGTATCTCTGATAACCTACTTGCAAATGATTCCTGTATTTTACGTGCGATGGAGCCTTCTTATCGCCCTGGATGTTCAAGCGATCTGATTCCCCCAATACAGGCACTTTAACTATTCCTGCATCAACCGCCTCTCCCAAAGGGAAGTCACAGATTATATGCCTGAAGTATTCGCCATTATTATGCTTGGGAGTGGCGGTAAAATCAAGCTGAAGGCAAACACCCTTGAACCCTTTGTTAATATTCATTACGTGTAATGAATCAATGGCTTTGTTCCAGGCCAGTTCAGGGTCATGCAGGTGATGGGCTTCGTCATTCAGGATCATTATCCCCTTGTGAGAAGCTATCCTCTCCCTCAAAGCCACAGAAGTATCAAGAGCTTTATTGCGCTTAACTTCAGGCCCCCAAATCGAGCCTTCATCTTCAACTTTGTTATCCCTGGTTTCATACAAACGGTGGATGTTCGTTAGATAGATCGCTCCGGAGGATACTTCACCGCCTGGTTCGTCCTGGAGGATGGTCTTTAATTGGAAATCCCCCCTCCATTCATCAGGGATGAGAGGATCGATATCAAATATCCTCCTGTTTTCAAAATCGTCTTTGAGCCTTTCATACACGGTAAGATTAGGGGCGATAACCACAAAGTGTTTTACCAGGCCTGAATCTTGCTCTCTGATGCTGTTGAAATAGCTCCAGACGATTGCCAGGCTCATGACTTTGGTTTTCCCGCCTCCCGTGGCTATCTTGCAGCAGCATCGCAGCCACTGGTCTTCCTGAGGCAAAATCCCCAAAGCAATGTCATCGAATACGCCACCGCCAAATTCAGTGAGCAGCGAGGCGGTGTTGCGTATGTTTCGCAACTCGTACAGGTAGATAATAGACTCTATAGCTTCCCGTTGAGCCCAATGATAGCGAAAAGGAAACGACTCGCCAGTTCCAGCATCTTTGATCATGTGATCGGTATTAAACCAGTAATTGAGCAAATACCTGCTTGTTTCACTCACTCCCGCATAGCCACCCCTTCTCCACATGTCCAATTCAGAGCGAATCGCCCTCACCAAAGGGCAGCGGCTTGGTCTGCGGCCCGGTTCAACCCGCGCGGGACTATTTTCCGTTTCCCCTGGAGTACGATATCCCGTAGGCTCCTCCCACGGCTTGAATAAAGGCCGCAGAGCATCTATATTCCTTTCATTTATGATGGTAGCCATTTCATGCCTCCACACTTACAACGATAGTTGTATCAACTCCAAACACATCGATAACCTTCACACAAATCTGATAATTGCCTTTAACACGGTACACCCAGCCAAGGTTTGTTTTGGTGGCGAGTGTTCTCTTCTTTTTGATCCTATAGTCCTGCCAGTGATGCTCAAAGGGCTTGCCTTTATAGTAGTTAAAATCTACTGCCCAGAAATCAATGAAATCAAAGGGGGATTTTACCGACCGTTCCCTCAGGGCTGCCAACTCCGCTTCGGGGGCTTCAGCAAGGGACGGGATGAAATTCTCAAGCTCGACATCGATCTTTCCATCCTTACTCTTCAAGATCTTCACTTTTAGATATCCTGCTTCAAAGAATTGGCATTCGGTACGGTTGATCTCCATGATTTCTCGCGGTATGTAAACCAGCTTAATATGCATGCCATACTGCGTTTCAATTGCCTGTTTCCGCACGGTAAGCTCCATTTCAAATTCCCATGCCAGGATATGCAGTTCCTTTGCTCCAACCATGCTGGCAGCTTGCACAACGCCTACAAGTTCCTCTTCTGTGAACATCCCATCGATTTTATCAACATGGACTACCGCCCCGTTTTTCTTACCGTGCAATAAGGAGCTTGGGGGATTGGCAAGTTCACTAGCTTTGTAGAACTTCATTACTGTGTTTCTATGTTCTGTATCGGCTCCTTTCAACCTATCCTGCTGCCACCATTGTCGTTCGTATCTTCCCAGATTGTAAACATCAAATGACCGATAGGGTTTACCCGATGAGTGGAGTTCTCTTTGAACTTGTAGCATTCTTTTTCTTGTTGTGTGGATGCTATACCTTCCCAAATCAGCTCCAATCCATTTGCGGCCTAACTTCTCTGCAACTGCTAAAGTCGTACCAGAACCACAAAAGAAATCGGCAACAATTGAATCAATACTTGATGATGCCTTTATTATCCTTTCTAATAAAGCCTCTGGTTTCTGTGTTGGATATCCTACTAGCTCCTTTCTCCATCCCGATACATTGGATATATCAGCCCACCATGACTCTGGAATTTTACCTAAATCATGGCGTTCTCTTTGTTCGTCTTCATCATAATCCTTGTTACCCTGTGGTGTTCTTACAGAAGTAAACTGAGCTTTATATGGCAGCCTAATATCTAGGTGGTTGAATAAAACTTCTTGCGTCTTAGAGTATCGTAATATGGTGTCGTTTCTTCTCTGAAAATCTTGTGAGACTCTACCTGGAAAAGTATAACACCATATTATTTCATTTCTGAAGTTGTGATAATCGAAAACCTCATCTAGTACCAGTCTTAACAGACTGTTCACTCTCCAATCGCAATGAACATAGATTGTACCTTTATCACTTAGCAGTTCTCTTAACAAAGACAACCTCTCGTACATCATATGCAAGTACGAGTCCGTCCCTCTTCCCCAAGTATCTCTGTATGCAACAGCTTCCATTATAGACTGTTCTTTCAGAACAGAGTCCTTCTTTTCTCCTAATTGTACTTCCATCGTGAAATCAGCCCCCACATCAAAGGGTGGATCAATGTAAACAAGATCAATCTGTCCTCTATACTTTTCTAAAAGAGAGTGCATGATCAGCTTGTTATCTCCCCAGATAAGCATATTACGGAAGTTGTCGTGGTGATGCCCTTCATGAAACTTAGTCTCGTCAAAAATCTCATCTTGCACGACTCGATCTGCTTTTATCCGATCATGCGGTTCATCAATTGTTTCTATCTTTTGCAGGGGGTATGGTGTTGAAGGTAGCTTTATCTCTCTTCTGTTGCCATACTCGTCGTACTTTCCTTCCCAAATCAACTCAGTTGAAATCTTGGATAGCGGGTGTGGTTTACCAGGACCCCAATTATTTATTTCCATCATTCCTCCCAAAGGATTAATTCATCCACGACCCACTGCATAACTTTAAATGGGTCAGTAGTTCTGTAATCTATCTTGTTATACTTCATATTACTTAGTATTCTTCAGCCAGTAACGACCGGATAAACAGACTAATTGTGCATCGTTTCTTGTCAATACAAAATTCTGCCTCATTTTGCCTTCTCCTGATTTGTCAGTGCGAGTTAGTGTTTCCCAAGCTCAAGAGGGTGATATTTGTCTGTATGACAAGCACCTGCACTGTAGCGGCGCTCGCTGAAGCGCCGTATAGGACGGGCAAGCTACACAAAAACAAACAGAAGCAGTGGCATGGATACCAAACAATCAATTCCCAAGCTTCAAAAGCACTCAACTCAGTCTGCCGCAGAAGCTGGTCTGGCGTAGCACCTAAATATATGGGGGCCTCATTTGCATAGTCTGGTTTGCCTGGGGTCTTCCTGGGGTCAACCTTATAATTTATAAGGATGACCTAAGGATGATGGCATCAAACGCTGTAGCAGCGAAGGAGGGCGGTATGAAGGATATTGCGGAATGTACTAGTTTATTTATGCGGTTGTCAAGGAATTGATGCCGGTTACTTTTTGACTGGGTGCCTGTTTCTAAAAGACTGGATCCCGGGTCAGCCACCCCACCAAACCGCTACGCGCTTTGCCGGGGACCCCGGTAGGCTGGGATGACACGGCTTGTAGTCTGGGGGTGTTTTGTTTCGTGGGCTGCCGAAGTCCGTTCGGCAGAGGCAACGGAGTTGCCTGTTGGGAAGAGACCTCCGGTCTCTGTGGGAAACGGACTTTGCTACCCCTGGTACTGGATCCCGGGTCGAGCAGTTCGCGCAGATTTACACGGATAAAAGGTGCAGAAGAGCGCGGGTTCTGGGCTCCGGTGTTCGATTCTTTCAGCGGCGCTTGATGATCGCGTCCGAAAACTTGGTCTTGAAAAGGGCTGTCCTGAGCAGGGCCTTGAAACCTGTGCTCACCGAGCGGAACTTTAGTGTCCCGGAGCGAAAATCCTTGTAGAGCATGGGGATCAGCCGCCATTTCTTGCCCAGGTAGATGCTGAGGTAGGCTTTGGACTGGAAGCGTTCCAGATCCTTGGGGCTCATCCCTTGGGGCCGGTAAACGCAGTGGGTGAGGTCATACTTTTCCCAGTCGTAATGGAGCAGCCTGCCTTCCTTTTGCAGCCTGTCAAAGACCTCCGTGCCGGGGAAGGGCGTGAGCAGGGAGATCACCACGATGCCCAGGGGCAGGGAACGGAAATAGCGGATGTTCTGGCGGATATAGCGGGGATGGTCAAATTCATCGCCGCTGCCCAGGATCATATACCAGACATGGCTGATTTTGAGCCGGTTGAGCGTGTCCACCGCCTTTTTCACCTGGGTGCTGTCGATCTGCTTGTGCATCTTTTCCAACACTTCGGGAACGCCGCTTTCCAGGCCGATGGTGATTAGCGAACAGCCGCAAGCCGCCATCCTGGCAAAAAGCTCCGGATGCTTGTAGATCACGTCCACGCGGCTCATGCAGTTCCAGCGAATCTTGAGGCGGCGCTCTTCAAGCTGGCGGCAAAATTCGTTCACCCATCTGATATCGGCGGTGAGGTTGTCGTCGTGAAACCAGAAATCCTTGTAGCCCCAGGAAACGAACTCCTCCAGCTCGGAAATGACGGTCTCCACGGGACGCTGGCGGTATTTGCCGCCATAAAAGGAAGAGATGGAGCAGAAGGAACAGCGGAAGGGACAGCCGCGGCTGGAAACCAGCTTGGGCGTGAAGCTGAACTCCGGGGCCACCAGATCCATGGAGATGCGGGGCAGGCGGCTGAGGTCGTCCAAAATAGCGATGTGGCCATCGTTGTGGTAATGGCCGTCCTTGAGGAAGACGATGCCGGGTATGTCTGGATAGCGTTCGCCCTTTTCCAGAGCCGCCAGAAGGGCGGGAAAGACCTCCTCGCCCTCGCCGCGGCAGACATAGCTGACGCCGGTCTCCGCCAAAACTTCGCGGTACATGAAGGTGGCGTGGTGCCCGCCGATGATGGTGGGTAGGCCGGGATGGTTTTGTGCCAGATCGATGAGGATTTCGCGGGCGACGGGATAGGTGGCGGTCACGCAGGAAACGCCCACCAGGTCAGGCTGATAGCGCCTGATATAGCGGGGCAGGGTCTCGCGGTCGGCAATCACCACCGTGGCTTTGTGCCCGGCATCCCTCGCCGCGGCAGCCACATAGACCAGGCCTTGGATAATCTGATGCCCCTTGCGCAGGCTTTCCAGGCCGCTGGTGCGCGCGCGGGGTGAAACGAGCAGGACTCGCATCGTTCGATCTCCCTTTTATTGGGTGTTTAACCCGACCGGGAGCGACCCCGCCGCAGGGGCAGGATCACTCGAAGGGCAGGAAGTTAAGGAATGCGTTGACGTGGGCTGTGGATAAGATCACTCCAATTGTCACGCAGATAACGATAATCAGCTTAAAATAGTCCTGGGCCTTGAGCATGCTCACCAGGCTCGGGTCGCGGGAAAGGTAGGCGGAAGCGGCGTAGAACTCTTCACCGATGAGGGTATAGTCGCAGGTGGTGATAAAGAAGGGAATCTGGGTGATGGCATCGGTGGCGGCGATCTGGATGGCGCCGGACTGGTTTCCGGTTTCGGTCATGAGCAGGGCTTCGGCGTAGAAGTAGCCCATATAGAAGATGGTGGCGACCCTTTCGCGCACGGTGATGCCGTTTACCGCCGCGCAGAACGCGAACTGGGTGTCGGAAACGAAGAAGATGTCGTTTTGGTTGTAGGCGTCAGGCCTGCCCATCTCGCTGTAGGCGGTTTGGACCATCTCCTGCGCCAAAGGAACCACAAAGTAGTCCACATGGGGGGAGATGAGCCGGATGTCGTATTCGGCGGTCTTTTTGGCGATCTGGTTGAGGATCATCATGGCAGAGATGGTGCACACGTCGCCCAGGGTGCCCCAGCCGGGAACGAACATGACCGGGCGTCCCATCTCGGTGGCGCGGCCCACGGCGTTGTCAAGCTCCGCCAATCCCGCGATGGGGCGGATATACAATTCTTTGCGGCGGGATATGGTGACGGTGTAAACCACCAGCGCGAGCATCACAAACGAAGCGATCAGGGTGGCCCATTTGGTGTTGTCGAACCAGTTTCCCACGGGATAGTTCCAAAGCTCTCCACCTTCGCCGGAGGCTGGTTCGGCGATGTTCCAGAAGCCCTTGCCATCGGTCATCAGCAATTGATAGGCATAGCTGCGGCTGTTTCTGTCCTTTTCAGTCCGGAAGACCTTGCGCCAGGCTTTGTCCGACTTTGCGTCCCTGGCCTGGGCGTAGGCGGGATGGTTGCGAGCGAAATCCAGCTCGGCCTGTTTGTCCCGCAATTCCTGGGCTGCTTCGGAGAGGCTGTCTCCTGGTGCCAGCCCGGCTTTGAGGGCGGCCAGTTCTTTCTCCAGGTTGGCCAGGTAGGCGGCAAAATCCTGCTTGTAAAGGGGAGCCCACAAAACCGCTCCGCTGACGGGGTCCATTGCCACTTTGAAATTGGGTTCAAGCAGCAGCCTGCCGGTCTTCTGGTCAAAGCCGACGATCTCGGGGGTGACGGTATCCTCAAAGGGGATGGTGTGGTCAAAGGCGCGGGAAATGCCGCCGATGCGCATGACGGGGCTGTAATCCGAATCCAGTTTGCTTTTGGCAAAGACATCGAAGAAATACTTGTTGAGCAACTGGCCGTTGAGGGTAACCCCGCTGCCGTTGAAGCGCATGGCCTTGGCGTCGTAAGCCACATCCTGCCAGACCACCTGGGGATCGAAATCCTTCTCTCCCCGCAGGCGAAACTCGATGCGCACCTTGAAGCTCTGGTTTTTGGCGAGGCCGGCGGGCAGCTTGAACTTTACCACGTTGTCCAGATAGTATTCCGTGACCGTGCCCAGGGTGTTTTTGGCAGTATCCTGGAAGGTAAAGCGCAGCCTGTCTATCTCGTAATGCTCGTTTTTGGAGAGATCGTAGTTCACCCTCAGCTTGTTTTTCCGGGAGCTGGTATAGGAAGCCTGAGTGATGAAGGCAAAGGGCTTGCCGAAGGACACGATGAGGTTGTCACCCTTGTCGTTGACCTTGTCAATCACCTGGAAAGCCGGCACGATGGGCAGTTCCGGGGAGTTTCTGACATGCGCGCTTTTGCCCAGGGTGGCTGCCTGGAAACCGCCGTAGTCCAAAAAGCTGAGCACCGGAATGTAGTCCTGCAGGCTGGAAGGCAGCTTGATGCCTTCCGCGGCCGCGTCCACCTGATGGTAAAAGGTCTGGCTCCAATAGGGAGGAGTATGTTCAAAGAGCTTTATGGAGCCGTTTTGCCAGGCGGCGTAGAACACGCTGTCCGGGGCGGAGGCGTTCTTCTGCTGTTCCTGCCGGTAAAGCGGGAGCAGGTTTTTGGGCATCAGCCAGCCCTGCCAGAGGCCGATATCGCTGGTTCCCGTGGGAGGGCTCCATTCAAACTTGAACTGCCTGGTGTCCTGGATGTAGGTGGTGGCAAACACCGCGCTGGAATCCGGCCGGTTGTCAACGGGGATAACGCTGCAGACCCGGGCGGCGGGAGTGCGCCTGCCTGTCTCGGTCACCGCCACTACGCTGTAATAGTAGGTGTTTCCGGGCAGGGGGTTGGCATAGATGCTTTCAAACTGGTTAAGCTTGTAGCCGGCAAAGACTTCCTTGCCCTCTTCGCCGTCCTTTTCCACCCGGCGGGAGCCGTTGTAGAAACCGCGGGCGGTGAGATTGCCCAGCACGCTGTAATGGGGAAGCATGGTGCTCACGACGTTCGCGTCCCTGGGAACTGCCTGGTAGAGGGGGCTGTCCGGAGCCTGGTGTTTTTCCTTTTTTAACTTGGCGGGAGCAGTCTCAAACTGGACCAGGGGGAGGTAATCCTTGTCGTAGAAGAAGAGGTATTCGCCCATCACACCCTGTTTGGGATCCACTTCAATGTTACCCAGCAGGAAGAGGCTGTCCGGCGAATGGCCGCGATAGAGGTTGTATTGGATGATCCGGTGGCTTTTGTCCAGAGGCTTCCATCTCAGGAGCACTCCGCTGCCATCGTCGTGGGGCATGTCGAGAGCTTCAAAGACCTCCACCCCGGCATTTGCGGAACGGCCACGGACGCAGCCGCCCATGGCCAGCAGGAGTGACATCAGAACTAAGAGGCAGAACAAATAATATCTTTTCATTGCTTTATCCCTTGGGGCATTGCAGGTGAGGCGCCGATGCCTGAACAGAATCCGGGGGGAAGACCGGGCTTCCCCCCTCATGATCTGTGTTAAATTAGTTGAATATCGCTTTGATGACGTCGTTGACCAGGAACTGGATACGTCCGATCAGCAGTGAGATACGCGCCATAACGGTTAGTCCGAATGACGCGCCAAAGCCAACCATCATGTACCATTTGCCGATATCCACAAACTTCCCATAGGCGCCGGTGTGGGCCTTGGAGAAGAAGAAGTAGAGCAACACGGCGATAGTTCCGATGAAGATCAGCAGCAGGTTGATGCTTTCGATTGGCACCATGGCCTGGCGCATCTGCACCAGAATGCTGTTGTGCATGGCCAGGGGAACGGATGCGCCCACGCCCATCATGGAAAAGGCGATTGGATAGCGCGAAAGCCAACTGAATTTGCGGGAAAAGCGGAACAGGTAGAAAATACCAATGATACTGGGTATGATCAGTATCCATTGGTGCTTGAGGAAGATGGGCTGGACGAAGAAGGGGATGAAGGCACGCTCGTAGGTGAGCACCACGGAGTAGCCCAGGGATATCCCCACCAGCAGTTGTTCGGACATCTGATAGAACGGATTGTCCTTGTAAAGGAAGGAGAAGATGCAGAGGGTGAAGAAGGCTCCAACCAGGTTGCTAAATAGTTCAAAAGACATTTTATCCTCCCTTACTTCTTTTGCGCTTTGGCCCGGCTGATGAAGTAGCCGATGTTTCCGATGATGATAAAGAGAATTATCATGATGTGGGCCACCGACTGGGCGTTCATGCCGATGCGTGCCGTCTTGAATTTATAGATGGTGTTGTGGGTCATGCGGTTGAGGTCGTTCCAGGCTGTGTAGCCAAGCTTCTTCTGGTCGTCCTCTTTCACCTTGGTGACGTCGATGACCACGTTGTTGTCCTCCTCGGACTTGTAGCTGCTCATCAAGGCCTGGACTTCCGGAGGATAGTTGGCCAGGAACTTGTCAAACTCTGGCTGCGAGAAAACAGCTTTGGTCTGGGTGGTGATCTTGAGCAGTTTCTGGATGGATTCGTCCTCCAGGACGTCGCTGCTGAAGGAGCGGCCGGGGACTATCTTGTTGCCTTCCTCGTCGTAGGTGACGCCCATGGGGTCGCCGGGAGCGCGGTATGCGGCAAAGACATCCACCAGCTTCTCATATTCGGCAGCGCCTTTCAAGCCCGCCAGCATGCCGATGAACTGTCCGGTTTGCAGGTAGGGATATTCGTCCGCCGCCATAACGGCTGTAACGCCGACGGCGATGTTGGTGCCGAATTTGGGCCTGGCATAGGTGAGCCAGTAGCCACCCGCCACGGAGCCGGAGAATTCCACCACCAGGTTCATCTCGCTGTAGTTGTTGATCCCTTTCATAATGGGCAGGTTTTCCACCTTGCGCCCTTCTGCGTCGGTAGGCACCGCCGTGGCGATGTCGTCGCCCATGCCAATGATGGTTGGCATGATCAGGGCGGCGGGGATATAGCCAAAGTTGCAGTAGTCCACCCCAGACTTGATGTCCGGATATTCTTCTTTTACGGAGTTCACAGCATAGTCGATGATGGGAGCGCCGGTTGGCGTGAAGGAAAGCAGGAAGAGCTTCACGTTGCGCTCGAAGCAATGGCGTATGATCGCCACTTCCATCGGATACAGTTCCGGCATGGTGGAAGCATCATGCCAGAAGCTGAGCAGGACGGCGCGGTCTTCCCGGCCGGCATAGGAATCTATCAACTGATAGGTGTTCTCCGTGGGGGGAGAGGTGATGTTGTCGGAGTTATAGGGGATCATCAGGGGAATGACGATCGCCAGGGCGACCACGATGTAGATCCACCGGCGGTCGAGCTTTTGCAGTCTTTCAAACAGATTCATTTTCACCTCCGCCTTTAATCTCCGCCCAGATACGAGCGTTCAATTCCCAACAGGATCTTGAGGGTGGTGGCCACGCTGCCCAGACCAACTCCCAGCAGGATTCCGCGCTTGGATGCCAGGTTCGGCACGTCCAGGATCCATTGGGAGATATCAGGCAGGTATCTGCTGATCTTGACGCCCAGAGGCACCTGGGCCAGCATCACCACTATCGCCGCCACCAGCAGCACGGTGGCTTCCGCGGAACGGGCGCGGAAAGCCTTGTAGGCGGCGGAAGCCATATAAAAAGCCAGCAGAGCGAACATCGTGGCGCTCATCGGCATCTGCATATTTTCGAACAGCCACATATAGAGGCCGCCCTTCTGGGTTCCGCCGATGAATCCGGCCAAAGCCGTGACGATGAAACCGGCGAAAAAGAAGAAACTGTATTGCCATTTGGGAGCTTTGCGGCGAATCTTGGCTGTGTGCATCATGCAAAGGCTGATCACGCCCAAGAGCATCCCGAAGGGAGACATGGCACGAATCCAGGGCACATAGAAATCGTAGTAGAATACATCCTGCAGCAGCCTGTGCGGCACAAAGACCCACAGCACCCAGACGATTCCTCCCAGGATCACTATCATTAATGGTATTGTCTTCTTCATTTACGACCTCTTCTATTTAATAGGGAATAGTTGCATTAAACCTGTGACCTGGAAGCTTGCTAAAATGCCGCCCAGAATCACGAAGACCAGAATCAGGAACTTGAAATAGTCCTGGGCTTTAAGAGTCCCCAGCAGCATCGGCTCGCGGTTGAGGTAGGCCGAGGCGGCGTAGAGCTCTTCTCCGATCAGGGTGTAGTCGCAGGTGGTGATAAAGAAAGGTATCTGCGTGATGGCGTCCGAGCCGGCGATCTGCACGGCTCCCACGGTGTTTCCGGTCTCTGTCATCAGCAGGGCTTCCGCGGCGAAATAGCCCAGGAAGAAGTTGGTGGCCATGCGTTCGCGGATCATGATACCGTTCACGCCAGCCACATAGGCAAATTGCACCGAGGTGAGATAGAATATGTTGTTTTTATCGTAGCTGTCCGGACGCCCCACGGCGTAGTGGGCTTCCCTCACTATCTCCTGGGCGATGGGCATGACGATGTAGTCGTAGCAGGGGACGATCAGCTTGGTGTCGTATTCCGCGGCTTTTCTGGCCACCAGGCCCAGGATTCCCAGGGAAGCCAGGGTGGCCACATCGGAAAGGCCGCCGTTACCCATACAATACAGCATCGGGCGTCCCATCTCAGTGGCGCGGCCGATGGCATTGTCGATCTCCTGCAAGCCCGCGATGGGACGGATATAGAGATCCTTGCCCTGCTTGGCCAGGCGCACGAAGACCACCACCCCCACGCCGAAGATGATGCAGGTGACGAGGGTGACCAGTTTGTTCCAGTCGAACCAGTTGGATACAGCCAGGTTATAGATATAGTCGCCTTTGGCATCTTTTTCGGGATAGGATTCGGTGAAGAGGCCGCGGCCGTTGGTCTTGACGATCATGTAGGATTGCAGGCGGCTGAGCGGTTCGCGGATGGAGGCCACGAAGTTCATTCTGCCGCGGTTGCCGCGGAAAGTGAGGGATTTCTTGTAGTCCGGGTCATTCTCGTAGATCTTGATGGTCTTGGCCAGGTCTTCGTTTTTCGCGGTCAGAGCATCAATCTGCTGTTGCAGGGCCTGCGCCTGGGGATTGGCGGCGCCGCCGGGAAGGGCTTTCATTTCCGCTTGCTTGGTGGCTATTTCGGCCTCGTTGTCCTTGATGTCCTGCCGCATCTTATCCAGTTCCTTCACGGCTTCATCCTTGAAAACGCTGGTGCGGATGGTGCGGGAATCCTTGGGATTGTCCTGCTTTACATATTTCAGGTCGATCTGGGATTCCACCAAAGTCAGGTCTTGAACCTTTTCACCAGCCTTCAGCTTGCGGGAGTATCGCTCGCCGCCCATATAGGTGTAAAGCGTGCCGCCCTTCACAAAGTTGAAGCCAAGCACAGGCTTGCCCACGTTGGCCACGTAGGGAATGGTGACATCCAGGCTGTTATCGTAGGAAGTATTCTTTTTCACCAGGGTAAAATGCTGGCCGCTGAACGTTTTGCGGAACACCGTATTTTGCACGGAGGAAACATCCACTCCATTCCTGAGGAGTTCGTTGGAAGGCATCAGCGCCATCATCTGGTTGTCCCAGACAAGGTTTTGTTCCAGCACATAGTCGGGCACCAGGCGGCCTTTCTGATAGGTGATCCGCCCGTTTTTGGGGTTGATCTTGTAAGGGCTGGTGTTCATCGTGATGCGCACCTTGAGGCCTTTTTTCAGATCATATCCGCTTGGCAGGGTAACCTTGATGATGTTGTCCTGATAAAACTCGTTCACCCTGGCAAAGGGCTTGTCCGAACCGGGAACCAGCAGTTCAAAGTAGATGTTGTTGACCTTCTGCACGTCGGTCTTGTTAAGCTGGTAATTGATCTTTAGCCTGGTGCCACCCTTTCCTGCCAGGCCGAGCTTCGCGAACAGGCCTTTGTTGCCGTTCTCGCGCCTGAGTGTGGAGGTCTTGGTGATGAAGACTATCGGTTCGTTCCAGACAACCGTTAGCCTGTCGCCCTTGTCGTTGGGTTTGTCTTCCACCACAAACTGGGCTGCCTGGGGCAGCTTGCTGCTGTCCGAAAGGACTACACTGGCCTGGCGGGACAAGGGGGAGGGGTTGTTGCTGTAATCATAAAACTGGATTGCGTAACGGCCGGTGGAAGCCCGTTCCCAACTCAAACCGGCCGGCAAAGCGTCATGTTTGACCGCCGCGTAGTTTTTGAGCGTGCCTCCGCCGACTGGACCCTGGGCAACAGGCAGCGCGTTTGCCATGGCCTGGGGCGTGCCCTTGATCCTCTCCCAAAGCGAATCCGGCATCTCTGGCACCGCCATGATCTGGTAGAAGGCGAGGTCGGATTTGTTGACCGGATACTCCCACTCAAAGCGCAGCGTCATGCTGTCTTGCAAAGCGGTGCAATGGAGATTGGGAGAAGCCTCGGGCGCGTCATCCACGGGGAATCCGCACTTGGGTTCGGCTATGCCCAGATACTGGTTGCGTTCATTTACCGGAACCACGGTGTAGTAATACAAAATCCTGCCTTTTTCGCTGGCAGGATCGGAGGTCTTCAGGGAAGCATAGATGGTCTGCTGGTTGAATTTCACGCCGGAATAGACGGTTTTGTCCTCAGGATCGGCGGAAAAAGCTTTCCTCGTCCGGCGATAGTAGTCTTTGGACTCCATCATCGTGTAAAGGTTGAAGCCTTCGCTCAACCTGGCTGCCAGCTTCATATCGCGGGGGATGTTGCGATACAGGATGCTGCCCTTCTTCTGCTTTTCGTGCTTGAGCTTTCCAGGCGAGTTGATGTCCACAAAATCGCTGGAGCCGCTGTCGTAGTAATACATGCTGTCCGAGGCAACGCCGGTTTTCACGTTCACCGCCACGGATGCAAGATAGAACAGGGAATCTGGGGTGAGTCCCCTGTATATGCGGTATTCCTGGATTCTCTTTTCGCGGGGCAGGGGCTTCCAGCCTATGACAAGGCCATCGCCTCCATCATTGGGAATATCCCGCACAAAGAGACCCTGAACCGTATCCAGGGATTGCCCGTTCTGATCCTTGCCTGTTGAAACCTTGCATCCGGCCAGAGCCAGAGCGAGGACAAGCATCAGTCCGAAAACACGTATGTACAATTTCATACGCTTACTCCTATGCTTTTTCAATTTAGTAACTTACATTAAATTGCATCACCTTACAACTGCGCAATATTGTCAAATCCTTTTTTCCTTGCCTGATACCGATTTGCTTTCACCAGACTATTTTACGCTATTTGTAATCTGGCATTCTCTTGTGATATCCGTGGAAAGGTGTTTTGAGGTGGAAAGGTGGAAAGGTGAAATGGTGGAAAGGTTCCCCCATAATAAGTCTACCAGACCTCAAAACAAAGCATACCAAGCTATAAAACTGCGTCATCACGGCCTGCGAGCCGTGATCCAGTCTTTTAGAGACTACCACGCCAGCCCCGAAACAAACCAAACCATACTCAAAAACCGTGTCATCACGGCCTGCGAGCCGTGATCCAGTCTTTTGAAATGGCATAGTAAAGTGGAACGGTGAAACGGTGTCGTTAGCAATGAGATCTAACACTGGGTAAAACGATTTATCCGTTAATCCGTGTAATCCGTTTCATCCGTATGATGCCTGGCATGCAAATCTATACGGATTGACGGATTAGACTGATTTACGGATTACTATGGTAAAATAAGAAGGCTTTTCATCCAGCACCGAAACAAGTTCACCAGGATATATACTGTGTCATCCCGGGCAAGCTTGCTTGACCCGGATCCAGTGTCCAGGGGTAGCAAAGTCCGTTTGCCGCAGAGACCGGAGGTCTCTTCCAAGCAGGCAACTCCGTTGCCTCTGCCGAACGGACTTCGGCAGCCCTTTACTTGACAACAGCATAAATAAACCGCTACATTCTGCAATATCCTTCATAGCGCCCTCCTTTGCTGCTACTTGATTTTATGCCATCATCCTTAGGTCATCCTTATAAATTATAAGGTTGACCCCAGGAAGACCCACTCCGGAGAGGGGGATGCAAATGAGGGCAATCCCCCTCTATAATATATAGGTGCTACGATCAGGCCGCGGATAGGTGAAATGGTGAAAAAGAGATCCAGTTGTATGCAAGCGGAATAGCATGATGGATTAACGCGGCTTGGAAGCCCTGTCTCTTGTTCTCGGTTCGGGCACCGACACCGACACAAGCCCGCATACCTATTTCATATTCTGTTGATTGCCGCAGAGAAACCAGACGCCATCCTCCCGGTAAAAATAGGAGGCGTCGCCCCCGGTGTCTGGTTCCAGATAGCTGAGAGTGCTGTCCGCGGCCGTGAAGGTCAGCTTCATGCTCACGGTTGCCCGGGAGCCAGCCAGGTCAATATCCTGCACTTCCACGTCCAGCAGGTCGAAGCGTGCCATACGGTCCTGCCACAGCCCGCGCAGTTGAAAGCCATACATCCCTTTGTGGTAATAGTCCGGATGCACCCGTTTCATGATGCCCTCAATGTCTTTCCAGCAGAAATCGCGGGCAATGCCTTTCAGGATATCCTCGATGCGGATTTTGTCCATGTCTTCGGGACTGCTGGCCAAATTGCAGGACAGCAGGAACAAACAAAGCAACAGGACGCCAAGCTGCCTCATACGCGGCTCAACCAGGCCAGTGTCTCAATGTGCCAGGTTTGGGGAAACATGTCAAAGGGTTGGATGCCTTCCAGTTTGTAACGCCCGCTGCCAAGCAGGATTTTGAGGTCCCTGTGCAGTGTCATGGGCGCGCAGCTTAGATAGAATATCCGCTCGATACCCGTGTCGATTATGGCTTGCAGTGCGGCTGGCTTCACTCCGGAACGGGGAGGGTCCAGAATGATCACATCCGGCGTTTTACAGGGGCTGCTTTGCTGGTCTGAAAGCAGCGCGGGCAGGGCGTCCTCCACTCTGGCGCAGAGATGGTCCACGTTCGCCAGGTCGTTCAGTTCGGAGTTCAGTTCCCCATCCAGTGCCGCTTCCCGGCATTCCTCCACGCAGAGCACGCGTTCTGCCTGCGCGGCCAGGTTCAGCCCCAGCGCCCCGATTCCGCTGTAGGCGTCGAAGACCAGTCCCGCGCCGCCCATCAGTTTCTGCAGGCGGGCGATGATCTGTTCCGCGGTGCCGCGGTTGATCTGCCAAAAGCTGCGGTAGTGGATTCGGAAGCGTTTGCCCGCCAGTTCGTCAAAGAGCCAGGGATTGCCATACAGCAGTTTGTCTTCCGGGCCCAGGATCACGTTTCCCCGTTCCCGGTTGATGTTTTGCACGATGCCGCTGATGCAGGGGAACTCCGCGGTGATCTGCTTCACAAAGAGGTTGGAAAAAGGCAGCTTGGCTCCCCTTGTCACCAGGATCAGCAGCACCGAGCTTTGATCCTTGTTGCAGCGGAGGCCGATGTGGCGCAAAGTGCCGGTGTGGCTGGCTTCAGAGTAGGCCTGCACACCCGCTTTCCGGCAGATTTCCAGGCAACGCTGGGCGATGGTGTCAAAGAGTTGGGGATGCAGGACGCAACGCTGATGGGGGACGATCCTGTGCGACCAGCGCGCGTAAATGCCATAATAGAGGCCATCGGCGCCGGAACCCACGGGCAGAAAGGCTTTGTTGCGGTAGTTTATGGGGTTTGGCGAAGCGGGCATGGCGCCGATCTTCAAATCCGGGGCCAGGGGCTGCAGCAATTCCCTCACCAGTTCGGTCTTGGCAGCCAACTGCGCCGGGTAGTCCAGCATCAGCCAATCGCAGCCGCCGCAGGGGTCGTCCAGGTCAAAGGAAGCGCAGTCCGCTTCCTGCACTCCCTTGCCCCGCTCCAGCCAACGCAGGGGCCTGGCAAAGGCGGTGTCCTTGCGTTCCTTGATCAGCTCCACTTCCGCCAGGTCGCCGACCGCCATCCGCTGGGCAAAGATCGCCTTGCCCTCGTGAAAGCCCAGGCCAAAACCGCCCAGAGCCAGCTTTTCTATCCGGAGGATGAATCTCTTGTTCACACCATCATCTTACGCAGGGCTTCAATCCTCTTCTCCACCGGCGGATGCGTCGCGAACAGGGAGAGGGGGCTGAAGTTGTTGATCTTGGCAATGGCATAGGCGTCTTTGCGGCGCGAAGGCACGTAAGCTTTGCTGATCTTTTCCAGGGCGGTGATCATGTGGCCGGGGGTGGTCAGGGCGGCAGAACCGGCGTCCGCCTTGTATTCCCGGTGGCGCGAGTGGGCTGCCAGCACGATGTTGGCAAGGATCATCAGCACGTTCTGGATGATCATCGCGATGGCGGCCTGGCTGGCGGAATACATCATCCCGGCCGAAGCCCCGTCATCATCGTTTCTGCCTCTTCTGCCGCTCAGGAGGGCGGCGATGATATTGGCCAGAAAGAGCACAAAGGTGTTCATGGTGCCCATCAGCAGGGTGGTGGTGACCATGTCGCCTTCCGTGATATGCGTCATCTCGTGCCCCGCCACGGCAGCCAGTTCCTCCTCATCCAGGTTTTGCATGATCCCGCTGGAAAAGGCGATCAGGGATCTGTTTTTGGACGCGCCGGTGGCAAAGGCGTTGTTGTCCGCCGCCTGGTAGATGCCAAACTCCGGCATCCTGATGCCTTTGTGGGCGGCCATTTTCTCTATCGTATCAAAGAGGTAAAGCTCTTTGCCGCGGGCTGTTTCCCGGGTGAGCGGGGTGATCCTGTAGGATGCCTTCGCCATCGCTTTGCTGGAAAGCAGAGAAATGATCGCTCCGGCAAAGCCGAAGATGGCGCAGTAAACCAGCAGCCCGATCCAGTCCGAGCTTTTCACGCCCACGATCTGCATGATAAAACCCAAGACAGCCAACACCAGGATGTTGACCGTCAAAAACAGCCCCCAACGCTTAATTATAGTCCACATGGATTATATAATCCTCCTTACAGGTTTATCGGATTCAGGGGCAGCCACGGGAATGATCTCAGCCCGTGACACCCTTGAGGTCACACTAATTGACAGTGCGATAACAAGGCAAGTAAAATTTTTGGTGCCCAGAGATTAGAAAGGCTTCATGCAAATATCGGGGCTTCCTTTGAGGTGGAAAGGTGGAAAGGAGACCTTCGTGGTGAGGTGGTGTCGTGGTGATTGTAAAAAAGAGATAGAACGCGGATGACAGGATCTTTGCAGGTGGAAAGCTTCCCCCGAAACAAGTCCACCAAGCTATATACAGTGTCATCCCGGGCAAGCCGGGGTCCTCGACGGATCGGTTACGATCCGTTGGGGTGGGATAGCTTGACCCAGGATCCAGTCTTTTAAAAGAAACATCCACAAATTACACAAATTAACACGAATTAAAACAGTATACAAGGACAAGCGTCCAGCTTCAAAAAACCACACAAGACCCAAAAACCGCGTCATCACGGCCTGCCGGGGTCCTCGCCAAAGCGCGTAGCGGTTTGGTGGGGTGTATAGAGCCGGGATCCAGTACCCAGGGGTGGCAAAGTCCGTTTGCCACAGAGACCGGAGGTCTCTCCCAAACAGGCAACTCCGTTGCCTCTGCCGAACAGACTTCGGCAGCCCTCGAAACAAGCTCATCAGGCTATATACTGTGTCATCCCGGGCAAGCGTGCTTGACCCGGGATCCAATGCCCAGAGGGGTGGCAAAGTCCGTTTGCCACAGAGACCGGAGGTCTCCTCCAAGCAGGCAACTCAGTTGCCTCTGCCAAACGGACTTCGGCAGCCCCCGGAACAAATCCCACCAGACCACAAAGCCTCGTCATCACAGCCTGTGAGCCGGGATCCAGTCTTTTTATTCAATACTTCCCATTTCCGGCCAGTTTGGCCGCTTTTTGGCCGGATAAATCTTAGAAAAACCTATCCGGCCAGTTTGGCCGCTTTTTGGCCGGATTACTTTGTAGTTCGGTAAACTGTGGCTGGGCCCCTACCCTCACGGGATACAAGGTTATTCTGAACTAAAGTTTTCAAGTATCTTCTAACTGAACGAATGGGAAGTTGCATTAAATCTGCTATCTGAATTGATGATAACACCCCATGCTTCTCTATTGTTTGATATACAGACCTTTTGAGGGAGGAGTATGCATCGGGTCTTTCAAACCGATCCTGAGAGATCAAATGAGGAATATTGAGATCCAAAAACTGCTCAATTTGCCCAAGCATCTGCAGCTTAATCAAGTTGCCTTCCGTTCACTTTATCAAGTAATCTTCTTTATTCTTCAGATGCATAAGAGGAACGTAATAATTATGATACTTCTTCAGCCATCGATATTTTGAGGCAATCCTATATTCGTGATCGTGATTATTTAGCGATGATTCGATCAGTTTCTTATGTTCCATCATGAATTCTTCTACCTGTTTTTGTTTTACGTTGATTTGTCCGTTTACAAGAAAATAAAGATAGTTAAGATAAGTCCCGCCATGGTGTTGGCAATCGAAAGGGATGGTACTCTTGTAAAAAGATAAGATTTCTTGCCCACCCAACAGATGTTTCATTTGGGCAAGGTATCTTTCAACTGAATGCGATAGCATGATCACTGGATAGACCGCCATTTTACTTTCACACTCGTAAGCTTCGTGAAAAGCAGGTCCAAAGAAGATTTCTTTTTGCGAAAACAGCTTACCTATGCTCATGGAACCACGAATGAGGATGCCTTCTTCTATTAATGCCATTTGTATCAAAGTAAGTTGGGACATCTCAAAGTCCAGAACATTGATAAGTTCGAAATCTGAAAGGCCGTTCAAGGGTATTCTTCGAACAATGCTGTCCGAAAAGAAGTTTACCAAGACTCTCTTGTTATGTTTATCGTCACACATCCTATAGTTGCAAATAGCGTTTACTTTTTTGAACGTTCTAATGATTTTTAGTATTGGCTTTGGAGTTCCCTCATGTTCTTTTTCTATAAGGTCCTTGAAACCCATGATGTCGATAAAGGTAACGAGATAATCACGGTATTCAGTTTGACGCCGCGGCTTTTGTTGTGAGGATTTGTTGTTTACCATCTGATCTCCCAGGATGCAATTACCAATTCCAATTGGTATGACTATCATTCCTTGATCTGTAAGACTGATTTGTCTGCTTTCAGAAGCAGGTAGTTAATAAACGCACTGCAAGACACCAGCATAAACTTGGCATCCGCAAAATCCGGTATGCAGTCTGAGCCTTCAAAGATTGCGTGGCGGATTCCAGAGCGTTTGTCTGAAGTGTAGCCATAAATTTTACTGAAAGCCTCTATCAGAGCCGGGTGAATGGTTAAATGATCACTGAGTGTTTTTAATGCGTCACCCAAGGTCTTACCCGGGGATTGATTGATGGTATTAACTGCAGCCTCCACCGCAGTTATGGCTTCCTTGACGACGTTGGGATAGTCTTTGTTTTCGCGGTCCGAGAATATTTCGATAGCTTTCTGCATGTGGCTGTTGATATCTTGGTGGGGAGTATGGCTTGCCTGCGAAATTTCATCCAGCTCTTGATCGTTTGAGATCGGTATGATTTTGCCTTCCAGAATGCGGTAGGCAGAATTATGCTTCTCGAGCGTTTGGTTGAGTAGTTTGCACAGTTTTTTGTAGTGTTTCTTTGAAATGTCCCTGATTAACTCACAGTATTCTTCAATATAGTCAAAAACTTTGTTCCAGCTTAGCTGGTCGTAGAGTTTTTTAACTTCTTTGGTTCCGCTGTAGGCATAATGGCGCTTGAAGTCGTCACTATCGAGACAAAAATGATGAGACCAAAGATAATCATACGTGTCTCGCAATAGAAAACTACCGTTTACAACTTGCCAACTCATTTCATTTTCAATATTTCGGATCATGTTATGAATCTCGGTCTTTAGCTCTTTACTCATGCACTCAAACTGCAGGGGTGTTTCCTTTTCATATCCATGGCGTTTTGAGAAATTCATTTCTGCGTCTCTCTTTCAATTAAAGCAATTTCATCTTCTGATAAGCCGTATGCCTTATAAACTAACTGGTTGATCTGATCCAGTGCTTTCTTTACTTTGTTTTGCAGGTCTTTGTTAGTCTCTATACTTGGGCTTTTCATAATATCAACTATCTGATGAGACAATTTCCCGATTCTTTCACTTACTGTATCCTGAGTTTCTGGTATAGGGAAATTCTCAATGAAGATTTTGAAACCACGTTTTGCCTTATCGGAAAGACCCGATGATACAAGGCTATTGTAGAAATCAAAGACATTGGAATTTAGAACACCAAGCAGATAAAACAGATCATCACCTGTTATCATATAGACCGTGTTATTGAGATAGAATCCTTTGTCATCATATTGAAAGCTGGCTTCTTGTGCTATATCTGGCCATATGATTTTTCCTTTGTTAAACTCATTATAGTATGCAATTTGATCCTGTGTTTCATACCATTGGTTTCCAGTCTTTTTTCTACATCCTTTTTCGCCTGTTTGATAGAGTCTTTTACCAAAAGTCAATAGATACTGTTTAATAGCAGGATAATCATCTATGTCTAAACTAAGTGATGGCAACATTGCAATCAACCACAACTCCGCCCATTGGTAAAGATACTTTTGGACATCCCTCCCTCGGAGAACCGGCTTTAGTACCTCAGCGCTTTTAGGGTCTTTCCGACAGAGCCTCTCCTTGGTGGGAGTATCCACGATGAAGGCTTCATTACAGCCTGTTTTAATCCCGTAATAAATGTTAACATCCCATTCTTTGAGCGGTTTGCTTCTCGCTTCGATCTTTTCCTTGAGAGCCAGGATAGATTCTCCAGCCAGGGTCCAACCTTCCTCTTTCAGGGAGGCTTGGGCGATCTTGGATTTCTCATCCGCAAAATATCTCCCGAGGTCTTCGCCGCTAAAGGAGCTATCGACATTGACAAAATCGACTTTGTGGTTCTTGGGCGGTGGAGATTTGAGGCAGACAATGATGTTCGTATCCACAGTGGCAGATTCGAAAACCCGGAAGCCGCCGAAATCGATCAGGGAGAGCAGGGTGGCTTTTGTCCCAAGGAAAGAGCGCAGTTTGGCGCCATACTTGGCACGCAGCCATTTATTGGAGGTGATGAAGGAAAGGACACCCCGCTCTGACAAGAGTTTGTGGGCAAGCTCATAAAAGTAGGTATAGAGGTCTGAGGTAGAGTTGAATACCTCATATCCAGCCTCCCTGAGCTCATTTTTGTTGCTGATGTCCTCCTGCCGGATGTAGGGCGGATTGGCGATAACGATATCGAAGTTTTTGATGCCGAAAATGATCTCGGGATCGAAGAACTGGGCGCAGGCATTGTTTTGATAGGGACTCCAGTTGGCAATGAGAGCGGCATTTTTGACCGGAACATCCAGTTTCTGCAGCGCAGCGGCAAAGCTTGACCTGAGTGCCTGCTCTTTCTCCCGCAAAGCCTTTTTCTTTACCCGGGAATGGGCGGAGAAGTATTGGTTGTGAATCTCCATGATATCGTTTTTGAACTGTTCGATTTCCAAGTCAAAGAAATACTCCATCTGGGTTCCAAGGTTTATGGGAATCAGGGAGTTGGCGGCAATCAGATTGGTTTCAAGGTTGGGCAGGGGCTCGATCCCCAGGTTGAACTTCCTGGGCTTGGGAGTCTGATCCACCAGGAGGGAGATAAAGAAGCGAAGCTGGGAGATTTGGATGGCAATGGGCTGTATGTCCACGCCATAGATGCAGCGCTCGATCAGGAATAGCTTGCGGCTGTAGTCCAGGTCGTAATCCTCAAAGGTCTTTTCCAGTTCGCGAATGCTCTCCTGCAGCTTTTTGCTGGCTTCGTCCCTGATTTTGCTGTCTGGGATTTTTCTCTGCATATCAGACGCTGAAGCCTTCAGGTTTTCGATCTGCCGGGCTTTCCATTTTTGGTTGTCCGGGTCGAGCTTGTGGAGGATATGGACCATCTTGAGGAGCAGGCCCATGGGAAAGGCACCGGAGCCGCAGGCGGGATCGATGATCCGGGTGTTGTCTATGGCTTCGATGAGCAGGTCGCCTTCCTCTGAAGAGAAGAGGGAATCCTCGTCCGTGTATTCCAGCAGGAGCCGCAGGCGGATTTCATTATCCTCTTTTTGCTCGTCATTTTCCGCGGGAAGGGCTTTGCAGAGATGGGCTACAATGCTTTCGTTGACCATGAAATCCACTATTTCCCGGGGTGTGTAGAAGGAACCTGTCTCATGGCGGGCCGTGCTGCGGGTTTCCGGGTTGTAGGCAGCCAGAAGGTTTTCAAAGACCCGGCCCAACAATTCCGGGTCCAGTGCCACTTCCTCCTCCACGGGCGTGTTTTCCGCAATGGTGAATTTGTAGCTGTGCAGGATATCCAGCAGGCCCCTGATCTTGTAGTGCTGGTTTTTGGTGCCGTAGATAGAGTTCAGGTCATACTCAAAGCCTTTGTCCAGCCAAAACAGGCTGTCCGGCACTTTCAGGGGGTTATCCGGCCGGTCGCTGAAGCCATCCACATATTCCCTCCTGGTTTTGTTCCCTTCTTGAAACTCGTTATCAAGGCACTCAAAGAGGCTTCCATTTAGAAAGGGTATGCTGTCAAAATGCTTTTTGATGGCTGTTTCCGGCTCCAAAAAGAGGTTCTTGTATCTGAACACAGTAAAGATTCCATAATGCGAGTTCAAGTGTCCGGTGATATCGGAGCGGAAACGGCGGGACTCCTCTTTGTCTTTTGTCATTTCAGTATTGAGTGTGGCAAAAAAGAGATTCTGCAAGATGGCTTTGTAATAGGAAGAGCCCGATTTGTCCGTAAACCTGATGATCTCCCTGATCTTGTCCTGATTGAAAAGAAGCTCCGGCACCAGACCTTTTTCCTTCATGAACCAGACAAAGATTATCCGGGTCAGCAGCCTGATCAGGCCGATTGTATTGCGGTTTTCGATATCAGGTTCGTGAGGGTCGGGGAAATTGACTTGCTTGACCGCCCAGAAAAACCAGTTTGAAAGCTCCTTGTAGAACCTTTTGTTCAGTTCCTTGAGGTCGAGCGTCATTTCCCACGCCTTGTGCAATTGATCGAAATTGCTCAGTGTGTGCTTACGGTCGAGTTCTGCCAGGCTCAGGTCAAAAAGGATCTCGATATGGGCGCGGTGGGTCTGGCTTTTGAAGCTGATATCCTTGATCAGGGTCACCTTGTCCAAAACGTCCTTTGCTTCGTCTTTCTTGCTGCGGCGCCTGTAGATGACAGAGATGGTGACAGCCTTGTCCGTTTTTATCATGAGCAATACAGGCATTGCAAAGCAGCGGTTGATCTCCCTGGTCAGATTGGCCATATTGGTGCGGGTGAAATGGTCTTGAGTGAGTTCGATCGCCACAAAGAGATAAGACTTGATATTGTTGGACTGGATTGTGTTGAAACCCAGGCCCTCAATCTCTTCCTGTTGATTTTTGGATAAACTATCCAGAATCTCCTCATCTGTGAGTTGAAAGAGGATATGTATCTGTTTCCAGTGATTCTTCAGGGCTTTGTCTTCCCTGAGACGGTGGCGGGAAGAAAAGGCTTCCGTAAATTCTGAATAGGTATAGGATACTTCTTCGAATCTACGCTGGGATTCATAGCCCAGGACTTTCCAAAAATCGTAGGCGGCATCCACAAAAGGACGGGTTTGAAAGTTATTCAAAGCCTCCTGGATTGAGGATTTCAAGTCTGTCTTTGCGTTCATAGGTCTTCTCTCTGGTGCTTATTTGATTATCAGCCAGGTAATCAGTTCAAATTCACCGACGGGGTCATGTTGTTTTAGGGGAGGGAGCACAGCATCGCCATGGGTTTGGAGTTGATCCTGCTTTTTCTTTGCAAGGGAGGCTTTGATGCTTTTTAAGGCTTTCTGGATGAGCTCATTATAGGCTCTCATGTCTTCGCCCGATTTGGTTTCCTGGTCGAACTGGTCGCAAAGGCTTTCGATGGGACTTCGCCGTCCGCTGGCCAGGATCCGGTACATATCCAGAATTTGCTTGGCATTAAAGAAACGGAAACGGACGGTGCCGTCGGTTCGGATGTAGATCATAAAATAGGGATGTAGAGGGTTGAGCTTTTCGTATTCCCTGCCAGATTCGTTGTGGCGGAGGCAGAAGATCACGCCGGGCCGGATGATTTCCCTGTGTTCCTGGCTGACTTTGACCGAGTGGTCCCAAAGTTCGTGGTCGGGAGAGGGCACCACGGTGTACAGGCCAAGAGGGGCTTCGCGCAGCTCTTTTTCGTTTGCTTTGATATAGTTAAGCAGATCAACCCGGAAATCATCCAGAGTGAAATCGGTCAGGCTGATGCCGTCTTCCATGTCTTCGATGTCGATAACCTCTTCCTTGAGCCTTTTCAACTGCTTGGCGCGGAACTTTATTTCGTTGGAAAGCAGTTCGTTAAATTCCTCTTCGGCGAAGGGATTGTCCTCGCCTGTGGCGGTAATATCCACCAGAGCCATCCTCGCCTCCACTCTCAACTTGAGGGAGATGTATTTATCCAGGTCTTTGGTAGGCCAGAAGTTCAGCATCTGGATTTTGGCGTTGGGGCTGTTGATGCGATCGATACGCCCAAAGCGCTGGATTATCCTCACCGGATTCCAGTGGATGTCGTAGTTGACCACATAGTCGCAATCCTGGAGGTTTTGCCCTTCCGAGATGCAATCCGTGGCGATGATGATGTCAATCTCTTCATCCTGGGGCAGGATGGGCATCTTGTGGCGCTGCTTGGCAAAGGGGGCAAAGCAGGTGAGGATGGCGTTGAAGTCGTTCTGGAAGCCTTTGGGCAGCTTGATGGTTGTTTTATTATGAGAACTTCCGGTAACCAGGGCAACATTCAGACCAAGCTTTTTGTGAATGAAATCCTTGAGCTGCTCATAGAGGTAATCGGCTGTGTCGGCAAAGGCGGTGAAGATCAATATCTTTTTGTTGTCCTTGTTTACCGGATGTTTCAGTTTGTTGGTAATGATCTGCTTCAGTTCCTCAAGCTTGGCATCCTTGTCCGGAGTTACCAGGCTCGCCGTGTTGTAAAGTGAGATCAACTGGTCTTTGTCCTTGCTCAGGGCTTCCTTCCATTTCTCCAGATCGAGGTGTTTTAATTCAAACTTCAGTTTCTTGCCAACTGTGAAATCATCGCTGTTATCCTGTTCTTCCGGTGAAACCGCGTCCTCATCGCCAAAGGAGTAAATATCCCCATCTTGGGTTTGGCCGGATTCAAATTTGGCGATCTTGTCCTGCAGGCTGTTGATCTTCTCCAAGGCACGCCCGAGGGTCAGGGTATAGGAATGAACGCTGCTTTCCAGGCGCTTGAGGAAGTTTATCTTCATCATCTCTACCAGAAAATCCTCGCGTTGGGCTTGGGAAAACTCCTTCACTTTCTCTGTTGGTTCGTAAAGTTCCTTAAACTCCTCCAGAACGAAGCTTGAGGGTTTGAAGAGGGAAAGCTTGTAAGCCTGGATGTCTTCATTCACTTTGTCGTAGGAACAAAAATCCCCTTCCAGGTCGATATTCGTGCTCACCGAGATTGGCGTTAGCCGCTTGGGAAAGCTCTTTTTATCAATATCCTTGTAGTAGGAGATAATATGCTTGCGGCTGCGGGCTATGGTAAGTTCATCAAGGAGTTTGAAGAGCGAGCTGTCCAGGGCGCTGAAGAGTTGCGAGCTTTTCTGTTGTCCCGCTTTGTTGCTCTTTACCCAGTTTGTGAACTGGCTCTGGGCTTGTTTCATGGTGTAGGAGACACTTTCTATACCCAGGCTTTCGCAGAAGGCGTTGTCTTTGCCTTCGGTGATATAGTGTATCTGGTTGCGCAGGTCTTTCAGGTTGGTGTTGACCGGGGTAGCGGAGAGCATCAGCACCTTGGTTTTCACCCCCTCTTTGATTACCTTGTGCAAAAGAAATCCAGCCCGGTTATAGCTCAACTCGTCGTTTTCGTCGATCTTTTCCCGCGGATTTCCCCTTAGATTGTGCGACTCATCTATCACGACCAGATCCCAGGCGCCCCAGTTGAAATTCGCCAGGTCGATGGAATTGGCATCCGAAGTTCCCCGCGCTCTGCCCAGGTCGGTGTGGTACATAACCGTGTAGGAATAGCGGTCTCTGGTAAAGGGGCTGAGTTTGTTGGCGGCCATGGATTGGTAAACGGTCCAATTATCTTTTAACTTTTTGGGGCAGAGTACCAGAACCCTGTATTGCAGCCTCTCATAGTATTGGATGATTGCCAGGGCTTCAAAGGTTTTTCCCAGGCCGACACTATCGGCAATAATACAGCCGTTGTGGCGTTCCAACTTGTTGATCGCCCCTTTCACACCGTCTTTTTGGAAGCTGTAGAGCATGTTCCAGATCTCAGTGTCGAAAAAGCCGGTCTTTTCGGTTAACAGCCCCTTGTCAGCTTGCTCTCCCAGGAACTTCTCAAAGAGGTGATAGAGGGTTTTATAATAGATAAACTCTGGGGAATTATGCACATAGAGTTTTGCCAGGTATTTTAGAACTTCGTCTTTGACATCCTCAACCAAGGATTTATCCTCGTTCCACAGTTCGTCAAACCAAGCCAGGAGATCTGCCCTGTCGCGATCGTCGGCAACCTCGATATTGAGCTCGATATTGGGTTTGTTCCCGTATCCGAGACCATTAACTGTGAAGTTCGAGCTGCCAAGCAGGGCTTTCTCAACCCCGTTTTCATTTGTGATGTGATAGAGTTTGCCGTGGAGGAAATTTGGCTTGACCATGGATTTTATCTCCACCTTCTCCCTGATCCATTCCGCGCAGTCTCGGGCTGTTTTACTCTGCACCAGCCTGTTTGCCAGGGAGATCACCAGCTTGTTGTCCTCTATCTCGAACTGCTTCTTGTCGGTCTTGTTGGGATCCATGGAAGCCAGGAATCTGGGCTCGCCAAAGAGAAAGCGCAGGTGATCGATCTTGTCCAGCCTGTTCTTCAACTGCTGATAGGCATAGATTGTAAAATAGGCGGAAACAAAGGCCAACTTGCTGTTGGGAGTAACGTTTAGGGAAATGAAGTCGCCCACTGTGCCATATTTACGGTTATCCCGAATGCCTGAATTCTTGTTCATAAGATTTATCCTAATCTCCAAAATAAAGAAAAACCTGTTGGCGTTTATATGAAGTTCCAGAGACGATTTCATCTATAACTCAAAACGCAACCCCAGTTTGTTTCGTCTATTTCAGCAAGGAAAATCTGTCAACCTAAAAAAGCCCGGAGTTGAGAGCTTTACTACAAACAATAATCTTACCATAGATGAGGCAGGAAAAAACTGAACCCATATCTCCCGCAATGCGTTAGAGAGGCGTTCCCCTCGTATTTGGGCAAACGGACTTTGCCATTCCCCTCGGGCTGCCGAAGTCCGTTCGGCAGAGGCAACGGAGTTGCCTGTTTGGAAGAGACCTCCGGTCTCTGTGGCAAACGGACTTTGCCACCCCTGGACACTGGATCCCGGGTCGCTGCCCGGGATGACGCGGTTTTTGGGTCTTGTGTGGTTTTTTGAAGCTGGACGCTTGTCCTTGTATACTGTTTTATTTCGTGATAATTCGTGTAATTCGTGGATGTTTCTTTTAAAAGACTGGATCCCGGGTCAAGCTATCCTACCCCAACGGATCGTAACCGATCCGTCGAGGGCCCCGACATGCCGGGATGACGCGGTTTTTGGGTCTTGTGTGGTTTTTTGAAGCCGGACGCTTGTCCTTGTATTCTGTTTTAATTCGTGATAATTCGTGTAATTCGTGGATGTTTCTTTTAAAAGACTGGATCACGGGTCGGAGCCCGTGATGACACGGTTTTTTAGTCTGGGGGGTGGTCTTTTTGGGGGTCGGTTGGGACTTGTATCGAGAGAACCTTTCCACCATTCCACCATTCCACCTTTCCACCTCAAAAACACCTTTCCACCTTTTCACTATGATAAAAATAAAACGCAAACAATATAGTATTACATTCACCAAAAACACCAGCAATATTCCGCATAATCCTTCATAGCGCTCTCCCTTGCTGCTCCTGCATTTGGTGCCACCATCCTTAGGTCATCCTTATAAACTATAAGGATGACCTACGGAAAATATAGACTTAGCCCACCCTGGCAAATGAGGGCAAAGAGGTGATCAATCAACGCCCATTAAATGTATAAAGGTTATCCATAGCAGAGGTGGGGCGCAAATGATCGCACTGGAGATAGACGGTTCGCGCAGGGCGCGGATTGCCGGGACAAGAAAAACCCCCGGGCAGTGCCGGGGGTTGCAATCTCAGACAGGGTCTGATCAGTTGACTTTGAAGGTTGTGTCGCCTTTTTCAAAGAAGGCGATGATCTGTTTGGCAGCCGCCACTCCGGCGTTGACGTTGGCTTCCCCGGTCTGGGCGCCCATCTTTTTGGGGGTGGCATAGTAGCGGTCGGCATAGAGTTCCATCAGTTTGGCGCCGCATTCCGGTTCCACATCGCTCACGTAGCGGAACTTCTTCTTTTCCTCAAAGGCTTTGAGCAGGGCTTCCTCGTCAATCACCTCTTTGCGGGCGGTGTTGACCAGGATGCAGTCGGGTTTCACCAGGCTGAGCAGGTTCCAGTTGATGGATTTCTTGGTCTCGGCGGTGGCGGGGATGTGCAGGGAGATGTAGTCTCCGGTGCTGAAGATGTCTTCCACCTTATCCAGGTGTTTGACGTCGTCTTTGGCCATGACGTCCGCGCTGATGTAGGGATCGTAGGCATAGACGTCCATGCCAATGCCTTTGGCCATTTTGGCGAGAAAGCGGGGCACATTGCCATAGCCATAGAGAACCAGTTTCTTGCCAGCCAGCTCGGAGCCGCTTTTGCCGTTGAACTTGCCGCGCGCCATGTAGATCATCATGGCCAGCGCCAGCTCGGCGACGGCGTTGGAGTTTTGGCCGGGGGTATTCATGGCCACCACACCGTGGGCGGTGGCGGCGGCGAGGTCGATGTTGTCATAGCCTGCTCCGGCGCGCACCACGATCTTGAGTTGTTTGGCGGCGTCGAGGACGGCGGCATCCACTTTGTCGCTGCGGATGATGAGGGCTTCGGCATCTGCCACGGCGGCATGGAAGTCTTTCACATCGGTGTAGTTTTCCAGCCAGCTATGGGGATAGCCGGCCTTGTCCAGTTCAGCCTTGATCTTCTGCACGGCTTCCGCGGCGAAGGGCTTCTCTGTGGCGATCAGTACTTTTGGCATATTAGCCTCCCTATGTATATTTTATTTCTGGTTACAAGACTTTATTCCGGTGTGTTTTATGTCAATGCAAATCTCTGTCATTTGAGCAGCAGCATGCGCCGCGACTGCACCTTTCCGTCCGCCTGCAGGCGGTAGAGATAGACTCCGCTGGAGACCGGGTTGCCGGAGGCGTCGAGGCCATCCCAGGTGACGGTGTGTGAGCCGCGGGAACGCGGGCCGTCGCTCAGGACGCGCACCAACTGGCCTTTGAGGTTGTAAACCGCCAGCCGGGCGGAGCCTTCGGAAGCCAGTTGGAAGCGGATGCTGGTGCTGGGATTGAAGGGATTGGGAAAGTTTTGCAGCAGGGCGGTGCGCAAGACGGGAGCTTCCTCCGCGGGATTGGAGACGTTTCCGGTGGAGGCGTAGCTGCCTTGGCGGGTGAGTGAGCCGCGGTAAACGGTCCAGGGACGGTTGTCTTTTTCCGCGCGGCGCAGGTTCAGTACCAGCACTCCGGTGGAATAGCCGCTCACCAGCTTGAGCCAGCCATCTCCGTCCAGGTCGCAGAGCGTGGAGGGCGTGCAGCCGTTGAAGCTGGTCTGGAAGGGAAATCCGTCCAAAACGCTGCCATCGTGGTTGAAGCCATAAACCGAGTTCACATAGCTGGAAATGAGGATTTCCAGCCGGGGATCGTCATCGAGGTCAGCAATGATGGGCGGGGTCTGCAGCACGGCTCCGGTCTGCACCGGGAAGCCGGGAAGGTCTATTCCGCTCTGGCTGACTGCGTGGAGTGAGCCGTTGGCGGTGCCGAACACGATATCCAGCGCGCCATCGCCGTTGATGTCTGCCAGGGCGGGGCTGCCTCCCATGGAGGAGCAGATTGGCTTACTGAAGACCAGGCTGCCAGCGGGCGTTGCCAGATGCAGGTGGGTGGAGGTGCCGAAGGCGATCCTGCGGTTGGCAAGGACGGTGGGCGCGCCGTTGATGGGGCCGGTGACCTGGAGGGGAAAGCCCGCCAGGGGTGTGCCATCGGATTTGATCACGTGCAGCTTGCCGTCAGAGCAGCCGGCGATGATCTCGTTGCTGCCGTCGCCGTCTATATCCTCCACAGCCAGTTCGCTGTGGAAGGCGGAGCCGAGGTCAAGCGGGAAGCCCGGCAACAGGTTTCCGGAGGAATCCAGAACGTGGACCCTGCCATCCAGGGAGTGCGCCACCACTTCCGCCCCGCCCTGTCCGTCGATCTGGGCGATCACGGGGGTGAAGAGGAACTGGCTGCCGCCGTCGTAATCGAAAAGCACTTCATCGCCGGCCAGGGCCAGCACTTTGCCGGTGCGGCTGGTGAGCACCAGAGCCGGTTCCTGGCCGTCAATCAACTGGCCATAGGCGGCGCTGCGCATCACATCCTGCTGGAGGGGCGCGGGAATGGAGCCGGTCTGCTGTCCTTCATTATCCAGCAGATGGCTGTTGCCGAAAACATCGGTGTAAAGTATGTCGAGGCTGCCGTCGCCATCGAAATCGAAGACGATCGGGGCGGATTTGCTGCCCACGGGGCAATCCCAGGGGAAGCCGCCATCGATGAGGGTGATATCATAACCGAGCTGGAATCTGCGGGTTCCGGTGCTCAAGTTGCTGACGGGATGCAGCGAATACAGCTCCAGGGTGATCTGATAGCTGCCATAACCAGTGCCGGACGGAAGCTGCACCCGGAGATAGAGGCCGGGATCGCTGGTCTGGCCAGGCTCCAACAGTGGTATCACCAGCGGGTCGCTCAAAAGCTGCGCTCCGGCGGGCAGGCCGCTGAGGGTGGCGGTCACGTTGTGGGCCGCAGCCCAGTTCTGATGGTTGCCGATCACGGGGTGGATGCGGATGATCTCGCCGGGATTGAGGGTGCCGTCGCCATCGCCCTCCACATCGTCAATTGTGTAGCTCTCCAGGCTGAGCAGGGGGAGGGTGGAATCAGGCAGTTTGACCTCGATGGAAGGATCGCCAAATAGCACCATCTGATAGTAGCACCAGCGCATCACGTCATAGCTGATGGCGGCATTGAGGTTCTGCTCGCGGGAATAGCTGAGCGCGGAGCCAAACTGGGTGTTGGCCGTTTGGTAGAGACCGATGAAGTAGTCGCGGTCATAGAACTGGGAGGCGCCATTGGTGTTGCCGGGGGAATACCAGCCATAGCGGGTGTTTCCGAGGAAGGCAAAGACGCCGCCCGAGGCTGTGAGCATGTGTTCCGCGATGCTCTCGCCGTCGCCGCTGGTGGCCTGGTCGAAAGCGGCGGGATAGCAGCCCTGGGTGTAAAGAAAGCCATATTCGGTGTTCTGGAGCTGCTGGATGCTGCCGTTGCTCTGTCCCATCAGGAAGGTTTGGTTGGCGTGTCCCATGTGGTTCATCACGTGGACGCCCTCGTTGATGGCGTTCCAGACGCCCTGCTCGCTGTAGGTGCCGTCGCGCTGATACATGGTGCGCAGGTGGTACAGTTCCGGGACGCTGGTGGCCACTTCGTCCTTGTAATCACCGCCCCAGGTGAGGGGGTTGTTGTTCAGGTTTTCTCCGAACATGATGGCGGTGTTGTTGCTGAACGTGGAATTTCCGGTGTAGTATTGGATTTTGCGGATGATGTTTTCAAACTCGGGTTGGGTCTCGGCGGGAAAGCGTCCGATATGCACTTCCGGCAGCATGTCCACCTGGTCCTGCGGTTCGCCCCAGATGTCGTTTCCATTGGCGTTCCAGTCTCCATCCAGATTGCTGAAATAGAGGTCGGTAGGCATTCTGAGATCAACCGTGTCGCCCACCTGGCCGTAGCAGCCGCGCAGGGGCACGATCTCGTCATCGCCGCCCAGGATCACATATTGCAGAGGCTGGGGGGTGCTTGCCCAGGCTTGATAGGCGTCGCTGATGAAGGCGCGCACCTTGGCGGCGTTGTCGGTTCCGGGATAGCTGGCATAGATATCCGCGGTCTGGAATACGCCGGTGCTGATGTCGTTGCCGTCACGCCAGTTGGCATAGCTTTGCAGCCAGGAGGAGGCTGTGGAATTGGTGATGATGACCATTTGGCGCGGAGTGGAAAGGTCGATCAGGCGGCTTTGGGGAGCGTGGTTTCGATAGCGGGAAGCCTGCCGATAGCTGGCCAGGGCTTGGGGATTGAGGGCAAATCCTTCCACAGAGCGGGCAGCCAGGGCGGGGGCGTAGAAATTTGCCTGTTGGGTGGCAAGGGCGTCATCCCATCCGGTTTCTATCTCAATGCTGAATTCGGAAGCCGCGTGAATCTGGCGGGAAACCGGATTGTATTTCCAGGGGAAAAGGTCCAGCACGGCATATTGGAGGCCGCGCTGCAACTGGGTGCCCAGATAACGGTGATTGGCGGCCGGGAACAGCGTGTCGCTCTGCCAGATCGCGGGATCGGGTTGAGTGGCGTCCGGACGGGGCTGCGATGTGGGCTGCTGCTGGCGCGCATAGTCCAGATACACGCCATCGCGCTGCAACAGGTAAGGGGAGCTTTGCACGCTCACGTTGAGCACCTTTTCCCCAAAGGGGATCAGCACCCGCACGGGGTAATAGTTGAGCGCGGGAACGCCGGGCTCCAGCAGGGGTGCCGTGGGCTGGCCGCGCAGGCTGCCATCCCAGGCGGAGGGGTCAACGCTTACATTGAGGGTGAGCGCCAGGCTGATTCCGCAGAGCAGCGTCAAGCCTATCAGGGCGGTAAGTTTTTTCATAATCTGTATTCCATCTTGGTTTATCTAAATATAGTCGAAAAATTCTTGTGTGAGAAATGGCAGATTCAGTCAAGTAGTTTTTTGAGGGCAAAGAAAACAGGCGTCCGGGCTGCGTTTGTGATCTGTGAATACCTGCGGAAGACAAGGGATACGGACCAATCCTTGGAATATTGCTGCCCTGGCAATTTCAGCCCGCAATGGGTGCCTCACGCTGTATATCGGGAGCCTTATAATTTTTAAAGAAAGAAGTTGCAAATGTGGCGGACTTGTTTATACTATCATTCTGTAAGCTGTTTGTTTTGTGTCTTTATGTAAGGGCAGCGCCTGCCCGCGGGACTTGTTATCTTTTCCAATCTATTTGAAAAGGAGCCTTTTTCATGAAACACACGGCTATGCTACTACTGCTGCTCGCCACCAGCCTGGCTTTTGCCAACCCTGTCTGGACTGAGGATGTCGTGGTGCGGGAAGCGCAGGAACTGAGCTACACTGGCTGCACGCAGCAAGCAGATGACGGCAGCCTGATCACGCTCTGGACGCAGATACTGGATGGAGAAAACTGCCTGATGGCAAACCGGATCAGCGCGCTGGGCGAGGAGGTGTGGGATTCCCCCCTGCGTATCGCGGGCTGCGGCCTGGGCATCGGCGGAGAGCAAATGGTGCGCTGCTCCGATGACAATTATCTGGTCTGCTGGCTGGAAGGGCAGGAGGAATTGGGGTCAGGCCACGCGAGGCTGATGGCAAACAAGATCGACCTGCAGGGAAACCTGCTCTGGACTGATGGCGGAATCCTGGTCAATAACGATTGCTACTTCAGGTTTGGCGTAACCTTCACCCATTACAAGATCCGCGCTCACAGCTCCGGGGGAGCCTACATCGTGGTCCAGCCGGATCCCAACCTCCCTGCCGCCTATGCCTACAAATTGAATGGCAGCGGCAACGACACCTGGAGCCTGAACCAACCCCTGATCCAGGCTGAACAGCAATTGACGCTTAATGACTGCCTTGCATCCTTCGATGACACAGAAGGTTTGGTGGTAAGTTACCACACCACCAGCCAGGCTGGCACCAACTACAATCTTGCAGCTTACTCCCCATTGAACGGCTCCATCCGTTACCACAGAAGCTTCCCTCTGGAGCCGGGCGAATGTGGCCTGCACCAATTGCACTTAAGGGATTATCAGTATATCTTTGATGTGGTTATGATTGCCCAAACGGATACCCGGCTGCGTTTCAAGGTGTTTAGATTCAACCTGAATCCTGCCACGGAGCAGCCCGGGGACCTGGTGCTCAATCCTCAGCCCATGCCGCTTTCAACCCACTATAAGCTGTTAGACTGGTTTATGTCTAATACAAGGGTACTGAGCAGCACACCCATCGATGGCGTAACTCAGGTGCGCACTCATACTTATCGCTGGTCTCATCACCAGTATTACCCAACCCAAATCTGGTCGGGAACCGGCGAGGTGAGCTATCTGGACTGGCGTTTTGACGACTCCCTGAAAGCAATGATCGTCTGGAGCACCAATTCCGGCCCGGACACACCGCTGATCCTGCGCGGCCAGGCGATCGACAATTACAGCGGCGAACTGGTCTGGCCCGCGGATGGACTGGTGATCAGCGAAAACTGGGATTCCGGCTGCAAGCCCCAGGTCTTCGGTTGGAACACCAATCCCATGTATCTGCTGGTGGAAAAGGGGTCAGATGGCAAGAGCCTGCGCTTTTTGATGCGGGATTACGGAGGCAATCCGCTGCAGCCGGCTGCCGATCCGCTGTCCGAAGCGCTTGCTGGTTCGGCCATTCCCATTGCCAGCCTGGCAGTGAACGGGCACAATGTGCTGATCTATAACGACTCCCGCCATCAAGGCGGAAACTGGCTGTACTTTCAAATCCTCAGCACTGACGGAGAACTGCTGCTGCCCTCCGGGGGCGTTCCCATCGGCAGCTATGGGCCAAACATTCGTTTGCTGGGCGCGATCAACTATGGCAGTGACCGCTTTGCCGTGCTTTTCACCGATACCAACACCTACCTGCAGGTCTTTGACCTGGCGGGCAATCCCCAATGGGCTGGCAACGGACTGCTGGTCTGCCCCGGAACTCCTTACGCAGGCTATGCCAAGTTCTGTGAGCATGAGGGCGACATCTATCTGGGCTGGCTGATCGATTATGGAACGGGAACGTCACGACTTTATGGCCAGCGGATCAGCAACCTCCAAAAGATGTGGGGAGAATCTGGCAGACTCCTGCTCCAAGGTATTCCGAACCCCAATGTCAGGATGGTCAACACCCCCGGACGCTACTTTGCCTGGTTCCAGCGCAGGCCTGGCAGCACCAGCTTTGCCACCTACTGCCTGCTGGTGGACGCCAATGGCGACCTGCTGCCCGGGTGGAACCCTCAGGGCACAAAAATCTTTGAAGCGGAAGCTTCTCCTAATGTATGGCCGATCTTCTCAAGCTTGGTGGAAGAAGACCTGGTCTGCCTGATCGCGGGCTATCCCAGCGCTCCCATCTTCGCCCAACGGGTCACACCCCAGGCGGGTTTCCCCTGGACCGAAGCGGGTGTCCTGATCCACGAACCGCACCACCTCACCGTCGGCTGCGCCATCGATGACAACGCCCTGAACCTGATCTATGACCACACTGAAGGATCGGGAGCGCGCAGCATACGCCTGCAAAAGGTGTTTTTAAACGGAGGGAATCTGGCCTATCAATACCCTGGCATACAGATCAATACATCCACCCCGCATGGGCTTGGCAACGTGAGCCTGGCAAGACTGGAAAGCGGCATCCTGCTGGGTGTATGGAGCGAACAAAGCAACTATCAGAACGAAGACCGCGACCTGTATTACCGCTTCATCGATCCCGATGGCGAACCGGTGGGCGCCTCCCAATCGAGCTTCGGCTCCCATCAGGGCGACGCGGACTATCCCAGGATCAGCGCCTTCGGCAACGAGGCTATTGTCTGCTGGAGCGACGAGCGGACGGGAATTCCCGCTGTCGGGCATCTCCAGACGGGCGTCTATGCCCAAAAGCTGTCTTACCTGCTCAGTTCCCTGCCCCAGGAACCGGACACCCCCTCTGTCGGGCTGGCCTTTGGCAGATGCCATCCCAACCCCTTCCGCGCCAGCGTGCAGGTGAACTGGTCAACCAAAGACGCCCAGCCGGCGGAATTGCTGATCTGCAACATCCGCGGGCAGGTGGTGAAATGCTTCCGCTATCCGCTGTTGCAGCCGGGAGAACATTCCCTCAACTGGGACGGAAATGACGAACAAGGCCGCCAGGTCGGCTCCGGAGTGTATCTGCTGCGCCTCAGAAGCGGCAAAGAAAGCCGCACCGCCAAGATCCTGCGCTGGTAGCCACTCCATAAAAACCTTATTACAAGAGGGAAGCGCTTGCTTTCCTCTTTTGTATATCCTGCCGCTTTTCGGCTCTGCGCGAAGCTAATTCAGTTTGGCTTGCAATATTACGACTGGCTTGCCTCAAAAGACTGGATCACGGGTCAAGCCCGTGATGACACGGTATATAGTCTGGTAGGGTCTGTTTCGGGGTCTGGTGGACTTGTTTCCACTATTCCACCTTTTCACTTTTTCATGAAATACTTAGAATAATCTCCACAATCCTTCATAGCTCCGTCCCTTGCTGCTACAGCGTTTGGTGCCATCATCCTTAGGTCATCCCTCACCGGGTTAAGGATGACCCCAGGAAGACAGAGACTTAGCCGTCTCGCGCGCGCGAGGGCGGACTGACACCAGTCTTATTTTTTGTGCCCTTGTTTTAGAATTGATTTATCCACTCAGTTTGAGAAATGGCCTGATTTTCTGCCAGAAAAGGAATAAGATCAAGCCCCTCCCGGCATTTCCTCCGTGCCAGATCGTAAAATCCGTTTAGATTATTCAATATCAAGCCTTAAAAGGAGTATCCCTATGCAAACAGATCAAGAGATCGCGCGCAGCGTAACCTTGAAACCAATAGATGAGATCGCCGCCCAGATTGGGCTAAGCCCCCAGGAACTGGAGCATTACGGCGAGTATAAAGCCAAGCTCAGCTATTCCGCACTGGAGCGCATCCAGAACAACCCCAGAGGCAAGCTGATCCTGGTCTCCGCCATCACGCCCACCCCCGCCGGGGAAGGCAAGACCACGGTCGCCATCGGCCTCTCCCAAGCCCTCAACCAGATCGGTAAAAAGAGCATCGTCGCCATCCGCGAACCCTCATTGGGCCCAGTGTTTGGCATCAAGGGCGGAGCAGCCGGCGGAGGCTGGAGCCAGGTGTTGCCGATGGAGGATATCAACCTCCACTTCACGGGCGACTTCCATGCCGTCACCGCCGCCAACAACACCCTCGCGGCCCTGGTGGACAACCATGTTTACTTTGACAACTCGCTCAATATCGATCCCCGCCGCATGACCTGGAAACGGGTGCTGGACGTGAACGACCGCATGCTGCGCAAGATCGTCATCGGCCTCGGCGGCAGCAAGCAGGGCTTCCCCCGCGAAGACGGTTTCGACATCACCCCCGCCAGCGAGATCATGGCCATCCTCTGCCTGGCAAACAACATGGACGAGCTCAAGGAGCGCATCGGCAATATCACCGTGGGCTTCACCTTCGACGGAGAGCCGGTCTATGTGAGGCAACTGGGCTATGAGGGCGCCATCGCCGCCCTGCTCAAGGACGCCCTCAAACCAAACATCGTGCAGACCACCGAAAACACAGCCGCCTTCGTGCACGGCGGCCCCTTTGCCAACATCGCCCAGGGCGCCAACAGCATCCTTGCCACCAAGAGCGCGCTGCGGCTGTCGGAATACACTGTCACCGAGGCGGGCTTCGGCTTCGACCTGGGCGCGGAAAAGTTTTTCGATATCGTCTGCAAATATGGCGGGCTCTGCACCGACGCCGTGGTCTTGGTGGCAACCGTCCGCGCGCTCAAGGTGCATGGAGGGGTCAAGCTCAAAGACCTCGCCACCCCCAATCCCGCGGCGGTGGAAGCCGGCCTGGCCAATCTGGGCAAACATCTGGAAAACATCGACAAGTTCGGCATGAAGTCCATTGTCGCCATCAACCGCTTCGCCACCGACACCGATGAGGAGATCAGGCTGATCCGAGACTACGCCTGTGCCCGCGGATTCGATTCATCTGTGGTGGAATACCACACCCGGGGCGGAAAAGGCGGGCTGGACCTCGCCCAACAGGTGGTGGATATGGTGGACAAGGAAATCTGCCACTACCACGGGCTTTACGATTGGGACAGCCCGGTGGAAGACAAGATTCACACCATCGCCCACGAGATCTACGGAGCGGAGAAGGTGGATTACTCCGCGGACGCCAAAGCGGACTTGAAGAGGATCGCCAAATTCGGCTTCGACAAGCTGCCCATCTGCATCGCCAAGACCCAGAAGTCGCTTTCCGACAATCCCGACCTCATCGGCCGCCCCAAGGACTTCCTGGTCACCGTCCGCAAGATAGTCATCTCGAGCGGAGCGGGCTTCCTGGTGCCCATCACCGGAGAGATCATGCGCATGCCCGGCCTGCCCAGACACCCCTCCGCCGAAACCATCTCCGTGGAAGACGATGGCGACATCAGCGGCCTGTTCTGATTAACCCTAAAGACCTTGTGCCGGGACACTAAAAACTTAGGTTCCGGCTTTTTTTTGGTCTTATCGCAAAGGCACAGATCGACAGGGTCTTTGAAGGTGGGAAGGAGGAATAGTGGTGACGTGATGGCGTGGTGGGGTGGTGAAATAGAACGCGGATAACAGGATCTTTGAAGGTGGAAAGGTGGAAAGGTGAAATGGTGGAAAGGTTTCCCCGAAACAAGTCCACCAGGCTACATACTGTGTCATCCCGGCAAGCGTGCTTGACCCGGGATCCAGTCTTTTGAAACTCCTCCCCGCAAAGTAAAGATTCAATCGGCACATATTTTGCATCATATGTTTACCAAAACCCACCCAGTATAGTGCTGAGTGAAAAAACCTGTCATGGGAGGAAAAATGAAAGCTACAAAATGCTTGATTCTGTGTCTTGTCCTGCTCTGCGGAGCGATGGTTTTGAGAGCGCAGACGCCCCAGTGGCAGTGGGCAGTCAAAGCGGGAGGGGATTATAGTGATGTGGGCTACTCCATAGCAATCGACAGTCAGGGCAACCAGTATATCATCGGGTGTTTTGAAGAAACTGCCACTTTCGGCACCCACACTCTGACTGCAAGCGGAGACGATGATCTCTTTGTTGCCAAACTTGATCCATCCGGCAACTGGCTCTGGGCAGTAAGAGCGGGGGGAGCAGGACGTGACGTGGGGAGAGGTATTGCTGTGGATGTTACAGGCAATGCCTACGTGACCGGGTATTATACAGGCACCGCCACTTTCGGGAACCATACCCTGACGACATATGGAGGGGAATTGGATACAGATATCTATGTTGCCAAGCTGGACACAAATGGCAACTGGCTCTGGGTTGTCCAAGCGGGAAGCACAAACTTTGACTGGGGAAATAGTATCGCCCTGGATGGCATGGGTTATGCCTACGTGACCGGGCATTTTTTTGGCAACGCCACTTTTGGCAGCCATAGCCTGACGGCAAACGGAGGCACTGATATATTCGTTGTCAAACTGAGCCCTTCCGGCAACTGGCTCCAGGCTGTCCAGGCGGGAGGCGCAGATTTTGAAGAGGCATATTGCATCGCTGTGGATGAAGCGGGAAATACATGGTTGACCGGGGTTTTTAGAGATACAACCACTTTCGGCAACCGTACCCTGACGACAAACGGAAACAACGATATCTTTGTCGCCAAACTGGGCTTTTCCGGCAACTGGCTCTGGGCCGTCAATGCGGGAGGGACTAACTATGACTTTGGCTATGACATCGCCGTGGATGACGAGGGAAACGCTTGGGTGACCGGGTTCTTTATGGGCGCAGCCTCTTTCGGCAGCCATTCCGTGGTAGCAGGCGGTTCGGGTTGGAATGCAAATATATTCGTCGCCAGGCTGGACCCTTCCGGCAACTGGCTCTGGGCCGTCAATGCAGGAGGGACAGGTACAGACCATGGAAATGGCATCGCCATGGATGGAACGGGTAACGCTTACGTGACAGGGCGTTTTCAAGGCACAGCCACTTTTGGTAGCCATACTCTGACAACATACTGGGACACTGATATCTTTGTCGCCAGGCTGGACCCCTCCGGGAACTGGCTCTGGGCGGTCAAAGCAGGAGGAACAGACGCTGACTTCGGGAATGGCATCTCTGTTGATGGCTCGGGAAATCCCTACGTGACCGGTTCTTTTGAGGAAGTAGGCGTTTTCGACAACATTCACCTGATAGCAAGCGGAGGCACTGATATCTATGTCGCAAAGCTGGGAATCTGCACAGCGGTGGAGGATGAGCTGGCTCCGCAAGCGGTTGCCAGAATGCATAACGCCTATCCAAATCCTCTAAACAGAGATGGAAGTGCGCTGATAAAAGCAGAAATACCGGAACGCACCACCGGCACCCTGAGTATCTTCAACCTGCGTGGACAGGTCGTAGCTCGCCACAAGCTGGGTTCAGGTTTGCAGCAGATATCCTTTAGCGGGGTGGGGCTTCCCGCGGGAGTCTATTTCTACAGTCTGCAATGCGGGGAATATCGGGAAACCAGGAAACTTGTGCTGCTCAAGTGAGGTGGAAAGGTAAAATGGTGCAAGCCAAGCCATGAAACAATCCCCACCAGACCCTAAAACCGCTTCATCCCGGGCAAGCGTGCTTGACCAAGGATCCAGTCTTTTAGAAACCCATCATAGGGAGGAAAAAATGAAAATGACAAAATGCTTGATTCTGTGTCTTGTCTTGCTCTGCGGAGCGGCGCTTTTGGGAGCGCAGGCGCCCCAGTGGCAGTGGGCAGTCAAAGCGGGAGGGATGGGCTGGAATGAAGGCCATTCCATAGCAATCGACAGCCAGGGCAACCAGTATGTGACAGGGCATTTTCAAGGCACTGCCACTTTTGGCAGCTATACCCTGACTGCAAGCGGACGCACTGATGTCTTTGTCGCCAAGCTGGACCCCTCCGGCGACTGGCTATGGGCGGTAAAAGCGGGAGGAACAAGAGATGAAATTGGACGTGGCATCATCTTGGATGACGCGGGCAACTCCTGGGTGACCGGGTATTTTACGGGCACAGCCACTTTCGGCAGCCAGACCCTAACTTCAAGCGGACGTACTGATGTCTTTGTTGCCAGGCTGGACCCCTCCGGCAACTGGCTATGGGCAGTAAAAGCAGGTGGGACAGAATTTGATAAGGGACATGACATAGCCGTGGATAACGCTGGTAACGCCTGGGTGACCGGGTATTTTACGGGCACAGCCACTTTCGGCAACCAGACCCTGACTTCAAGCGGAGAGGAGGATATCTTCGTCGCCAGGCTGGGCCCCTCTGGCAACTGGCTATGGACTTTCCAGGCTGGAGGAACAGGGTGGGACGAAGGATATAGCATCGTCTTGGATGAAGCTGGTGACGCCTGGTTGACCGGGTATTTTAGCAACACCGCTACTTTCGGTTGCCAGACCCTAACTTCAAGTGGACGCACTGATATCTTTGTCGCCAAACTGAATCCCTCTGGCAACTGGCTCTGGGCTGTCCAAGCGGGAGGAATAGACTATGAATTTGCATATAGTATTGCCCTGGATAAAGCTGGTAATGCCTGGGTGACCGGGTATTTTGGAGGTACAATCTATTTCGACAGCATTTACCTGATGTTTAACGGAGGCGCAGATGTCTTTGTCGCCAGGCTGGACCCCTCCGGAAAATGGCTCTGGGCTGTCAATGCGGGAGGGACAAGCTATGAATGTGGATATAGCATCGCCCTGGATGGAGCATGTAACGCCTGGGTGACCGGGTATTTTATGGATACAGCCACTTTCGGTAACCAGACCCTGAATTCAGAAGGAATGGAGGATATCTTTATTGCCAGGCTGGACCCCTCTGGCAACTGGCTTTGGGCTGTCCAGGCGGGAGGAACAGACATTGATTATGTATATGACATCGCCGTGGATGACTCGGGTAACGCCTGGGTGACCGGATATTTTTACGAAACCGCTACTTTCGGCATCCATACCCTGACTGCAAGTGGAGAATCTGATATCTTTGTCGCCAAGTTGGGAAGCGGAACCCCCGTGGAGGATGACCTGGCTCTGCAAGCGGTTGCCAGGCTGCATAACGCCTACCCCAATCCCCTGCATAGAGGTGCCAGTGCGCTGATCAAAGCTGACATCCCGGAAC
>Ga0116149_1000549_pt1 | contig 48997 bp, 54 predicted proteins | sample AD_UKC057_MetaG_FD_89787 | JGI IMG/M metagenome (GOLD analysis project Ga0116149, IMG submission 89787) | Active sludge microbial communities of municipal wastewater-treating anaerobic digesters from USA - AD_UKC057_MetaG | ecosystem: Engineered > Bioreactor > Anaerobic > Digestate | place: USA...
CTTCCCGGACAAGAAGTACAAGACGACGAAGAAGATGCGGGCCAAGGACCGGCCGCTGGAGAACGACTTCGTCACGCCGGAGGCCTTCGACCAGATGCTGCTGGCCTGGTTCGGCAACGCCTCGCGCGTGCTCAAGCCGGGCGGGTCGTTCTACGTCTGGGGCGGGTACGCCAACATCGGCAACTACCCCGGGCCGCTCAAGAAGGTCGGGCTGTACTTCAGCCAGGGCATCGTCTGGGACAAGCAGCACCCCGTGCTGACGCGCAAGGATTTCATGGGCGCGTTTGAGATCTGCTTCTACGGCTGGAAGGAAGGCGCGGGGCACCAGTTCTACGGCCCCAACAACGCGACCGACCTCTGGCACGTCAAGAAGGTCAACCCGCAGAGCATGGTTCACCTGACGGAGAAGCCCGTCGAGCTGGCGGTCCGCGCGATCCAGTTCTCCTCCAAGCCGGGCGAGAACGTACTGGACCTCTTCGGCGGAAGCGGCTCGACGCTGATCGGCTGCGAGCAGACTCAGCGGCGGGCGTTCCTGATGGAGCTCGACGCCCCGTACTGCGACGTCATTGCGAACCGCTGGATGCAGTTCACCGGAAAGGAGGCAACTCGTGTTGGAGTTGAAGGTAATAAAAGCGTTCACACCGCTCCGCCCCTGGGCTAACGGGCGGGTCGGCGGCAACTCGAAACGCCCAACATTTGCAGTCTGCCCCGTGTGCGAGTGCGTTTTCGGGCCATTACCAAACCTGTCCCGGCGATTCTGCTCGATGGAGTGCAAGGCCATATCGCAGAGCACCGGCATACAGCGGATTCATCGTCCGACGAGGGCAGCGCGAAGGGCTCAATCGTTGATTCGCTATCACGTTGACGCGGGGAACATCCAGAGGCCCAAGACATGCGAGGAATGCGGTGCGACCGGGAGAATCGAGGCCGCGCACTTCAACTACAACGAACCTTTGCGCGTTCGCTGGCTGTGCTGCTCCTGCCATCGTCGTTGGGATAAGCGGAAGCCGAAGAATGGAACCTTCGTAGTGGCGAACCAAGATCTCGCCAGCATCTCTACAAACACCGAGGAGTTCACCGGCCGCAAGGCCGAGCGGACCGCCGCCCAGAAGCCCGAGGCCCAGCCCGCGGAGGTGACCGCTTGATCTACCTCGCGGCCCCATACAGTTCACCCGACCCCGCCATCGAGCAGCAGCGGTACGAGACCATCTGCCAGGCGGCCGCCGCGCTCATGCGGCGCGGCCTGGAGGTCTTCTCGCCGATCTCCCACTCGCACGGGATCGCCAGGTACGGCCTGCCCAAGGACTGGACGTTCTGGCAGCGCTACGACCGCGCGTTCCTAAGCTGGTGCGATGATATCTGGGTGTTGATGCTGCCCGGCTGGGATCGGTCGGTGGGCGTGCAGGCGGAGATGCGGATTGCTCGGGAGATGGGCAAACCGGTGCGGATGATCGACCCGGTGAAGCTGACCACTGAGAACACCCCGGCGCGGGCCGGGGTGTTTGGCGAGGCGGCGGAAGGCGGCGTGTCAGCGTTTGAGGCTCAGGCTGAACTTGCCCCGCTCGACCTTGTCGAAGCGGCTGGCCTCGCCCTTTGTGTTGATCTCCCGCAGGATGGCGGCGTAGAGCGTGTTGGCCGGGGTCTTGCCGCCCCGGGCGGGCGACCAGTAGCCCTTGGCCGTCATCCGTTCGAGCATCTGCGGGCAGGTCAGCGGCCCGTCGGCGGGATCGCGCTCCTCCAGGACCTTCACCGCGGCGCTCATGATGGACATCCGCTTGGGTTCGCCGTCGTTGGCGTCACGTTCGCCCGTGTCGCGTTTGGGCGCGGGCTTGGCGTCCTTGGCCGCCTTGGAGGGCTTCTCGGCACCGGGGCCAACGTCGGCGGCCGGGGCGCTACCCTTGGCGTCGGCCTCGTACTCGGCCAGCGTCACGATCCGCTTGCCGGTGACCGCCGCCTCGACGGCGGCCTGGGAGCGCTTGGCGGCGGCGACTTCCTCGGGGGAGTTCCGCTTGGCTGCCTTGGCGGGGTCGTCCATTTGCCGCATGGCAGCCCGGAGGCGCTGGGCGCTCTTGATTCGGATGGTCTTGCCCGTCTTGACGTTCCGGGCTTCCCATCCGCCGCCGGGCAGCTCGCCCGTGATCAGCACGGGCACCTCGTTGCCGCTGACCTTCGCCTTGTAGTGGCGACCGACCTGTACATCTGCCTTCTTCATCGCTGTGCTCCTTCAAAAAGGGGTTTACATGTGCAGCTCGTCGAGGCTGCGCTTGATCTCGGACTGCTCGACGCCGGAGAAGAACTCCAACGTCTCGATCAACTGTTCGCGGACGTGCTCCAGCGAACCGACCGTCGCCCAAGTGACCTTCTGGTCGTCGTGCTTCTCGAGCTCGCACTCGATCCAGTCGGCCAGGCTGGCGATGTCGGCCTGAGCCCGCTTGAAGGCGTCCATCATTCGCTGCGTGTTGTTGTTCTGCGTTGCCATGGTCGTGGTGTCCTTTCAATTGCTTCTGACGATGGTGACCTGCCACTCGCTGCCGTCGTCGAGGCGCAGCATCAGGCCGGCGTCGCTGGTCAGTACGCCGACCTCGGCGAAGGTCCGTATGCCAAACAGCTCCTCGATGCCGTCGGGGACGTCGGCGCAGCGGTCCGCGTCCGCTGCGGCGGCGTGGAGGTTCAGGGACTCGGCGATCAGTGTTTCGATGTCGTGTGCGTTCATGGCGATTGCTCCTTGCGGTCAGATGTCGCTGAGCCGAAGCAGCTCGGCGTAGTAGCCATACACGTCGCTGTTGGTGCCCCGGCAGCCGTCGAGGTGGTGCTGGAGGCATTCGGCCATCGAGCGGAGGTCGTCCTCGCAGTCGGCCAGGACGTGGTGCTCGCGGCCGTTGGGCTGGTCGGGCGTGAGGATGGTGACCACCACCACGTTGGGCGCGCTGCCCGCCCCGACGCGGCGCTGCGCCGTGGCGTAGTGGCCTCTCTTGCCTTCGAAGTCGATTCGCGTGATACGCATGGGATGTGCTCCTTTCGGTTAGCGCTCGGGGAAAATGTTGTGGTAGAGCCGGATGGGGATCTGGTCGCGGACGATGGTGTCCATCGCGTCGGCCAGCCAGCGGGCATCTTCGAAGTCACGGCGGGCCACGGCGTCGCGGAAGGTTGTCAGGTCCTCGACGTCCGCCGCGTACTGCTTGGCGAGTTCCGTGTCGCCGGTCTTGGCGGCCTGCTGACCCATCAGCCGCCAGTTCCCGATGGCCAGGTCCATCCGCTTCAGGTCGTGCTTCAAGGTTCTATTTGCGTTGGCGTTCATCTCCGTCTCCTTCGTGGGCTAGAGGTTGATCCGGGCTTTCCGCAGGCTCTCGACCGTGGCCTTGGCCTGGTCGGCCAGGGCGGCAATCTCCGGGTGGCTCTCGAGGATGCCGTCCTGCCGCATCTGCCAGACCATCTCGCGGAGGAGGCTCTCGGCGTCGGCCAGAGCGACCTTGGCGTTCTTCGTTTTGGCGGGCGTCGCGTTCATTCGTATCTCCTTGTCATGGCCTAGGTTACATGCACATTAAGCCATCGGTTCCGCCCCTCATCAAGGGCATTAACTCCTTTTACTGCAAGAACTTGCAGATTGACGTAAGTGCCAATGACCCCAACACATGAAGCGCAGAAATCGTTGAAGATCACGGCCCTTTCCGTGGCGGAAGCGGCCAGGATTCTGGCCACGGCCTACGGCCGGCGCGTGACCGAAGAGCAGGTCCGCGAGGTGGTCGAAGCGGGCGACCTGGCCCGCCCGGACGGGACGTTCAGCCTGATCGACTACGTGGCCTTCCTGGCCGCCGAGGTGACCAATGGCCACGCAGATTGACCCCCGCAAACTCCGCCCGGCCGACCTGCTGCGGCTGGTGAACGCCGTCGGGCGCGGCAGCGTGCTGACGGAGTTCCAGCTCCGCCGGCACCGCAACGAGGCGGGCTACACCATCGGCGACGCGCGGACGGTGGACCTGTTCCGCTACGCCGCCTGGTTGACGCTGGAGTACTTCAAGCCCCGCGCCGAGCCGCTAACCTACGAAGAGCAGAAGGCCCGCCAGGCCGAGCGCAACGCCGAGGCGGTCCGCGCCGCCCAGGACATCGGGGAGATTCCCGCCGTGGCCGACCCGCAGCGCAAGGCCCAGGCGGAATCATCGTTCCGCTTCTTCTGCGAAACCTACTTCCCCGAGGTCTTCTACTTCTCCTGGTCGCCCGACCACCTGCGCGTGATCGACAAGATCGAGAAGGCCGTCCGCACGGGTGGGCTCTTCGCGATGGCCATGCCGCGCGGCAGCGGCAAGACGGTGCTCTGCCAGACGGCCGTGCTGTGGTCGGCGTTGATCGGGGCGTCGCCATTCGTGTGCCTGATCGCCGCCAGCGCCGAACGCGCCCGCGACCTGCTGGAGAACATCAAGATCTGGCTGGAGACCAATCCGCTCCTGGCGGATGACTTCCCCGAGGTGACCTACCCGATCCTGTGCCTCGAGCGGATCACCAACCGCCAGAAGGGCCAGAAGCACAAGGGCGAGCCGACGCGGATCGACTGGGCCTCCGACCGGATCGTGCTGCCGACCATCGCCGGCTCCAAGGCCTCGGGCGTCGTGATCTCCTCGAGCGGCATGAAGGGCAGCGACATCCGCGGGCAGAACTACGCCCGCGCCGATGGGCAGGTGGTGCGCCCGCAGTTGGTGCTGGTGGACGACCCGCAGACGACCGAGTCGGCCTGGTCGCCGTCACAAAGCCAGCGCCGCGAGGCGATCCTGGCCGGCGACGTCCTGGGCATGGTCGGGCCGGGCAGAAAGATCGCCGGCCTGATGGCCTGCACCGTGATCCGCCCGGCGGACATGGCCGACAACATCCTCGACCGTGAGAAGCACCCGGAGTGGCAAGGCGAGCGGACGAAGATGGTCTACGCCTTCCCCTCGAACGAAAAGCTCTGGGCGAAGTACGCCGAGATTCGGGCCGACTCACTCCGCAATGACGGCGACGGCTCCGAGGCGACCGAGTTCTACCGCGCCAACCAGGAGGCGATGGACGCCGGCGCGATCGTCGCCTGGCCGCAGCGGTACAACGAGGACGAGCTCTCGGCCATCCAGCACGCGATGAACCTGCGATACCGCGACGAGGCCGCGTTCTTCGCCGAATACCAGAACGAGCCGATCGTGGAAGAGATCGGCGAAGAGATGCTCACGGCTGAGCAGATCGCCGGCAAGCTCAACGGCTATCGCCCCGGGGAGATCCCGCTTGGCTGCAACCACCTGACGATGTTCATCGACGTCCAGCAGAAGGTGCTGTTCTGGATGCTCTGCGGCTGGGAGGAGAGCTTCACCGGCTACATCGTCGACTACGGCACGTGGCCCGACCAGCGCCGGGCGTACTTCACACTCCGCGATCTGCGGGCGACGATCAGCCGGTCCGCGCCCGGGGCCGGCCTGGAGGGACAGGTCTTCGCCGCGTTGGAGAAGCTCTGCGCCGAGCGGCTCTCACGTGTTTATCGCCGGGAGGACGGGGCCGAGATGCGAATCGACCGCTGCCTGATCGACGCCAACTGGGGCCAGAGCACGGACGTCGTCTACCAGTTCTGCCGGCAGAGCAGCTTCGCCGGCATCCTGCTGCCCAGCCACGGCAAGTACGTCGGCGCGTCGAGCGTGCCGTTCTCCGAGTACAAGCGGAAGCGCGGAGACCGCGTGGGGCTGCACTGGCGCATCCCGAACACGATCGGCAAGCGCCAGGTGCGGCACGTGCTGATCGACACGAACTACTGGAAGAGCTTCATCCACGCCCGTCTGGCCGTGGCCATGGGCGACCCTGGCTGCCTGTCGCTGAGCGGGCGCGATGAGAAGGCCCACCGGCTGCTGGCCGACCATCTGACGGCGGAGTACCGGGTGAAGAGCCTGGCGCAGGGGCGGACGGTGGATGAGTGGAAGCTGCGGGCAACTCGCCCCGACAACCACTGGCTGGACTGCCTGGTGGGCTGCGCCGTCGCGGCGTCGATCCAGGGCGCGGCGCTGGCCAGCGTCGAGGTTCGGACCACCGGTCCCCGGACGCGCCTGCGGCTCTCGGAGCTCCAAGGGAGCAGACGCTGACGGCGCGGACTGCGGGTTCTCGATGCCGTTTGCCATCTCAGATGCGGCCTCATCGTGCTTCGCCGCCCACCTCAGAAAATCTTCACCTTCCAGCGCGGCAAATCCGGCCCTACTGCGGATGTAGAGGTCAAACAGCACCCAGGTACTGCCGCGTATGACTGACACCCTCGACAATTCGATCCAGCAGAATGCCGCCGGGCCGAAGAAGGCCAGCGGTGATTCGGGCTCCGTCGAGCAGCACGGTCTGGCCGACCAGATCGCCGCCGACAAGTACCTGGAGTCCAAGAAGGCCAGCCGCGCTAAGGGACTCGGCATCAAGCTGGCCAAGGTCAGTCCGGGAGGGACCGTCTGATGTGGCCGTTCCGCAACACCAGGAAGGCTTCCTCTCAAAGGCGGTCCCTCCCGGCTGCCATCCCGGCCGTGCTGCGGGCGCGATATGACGCCGCGCAGACCACGGCGGAAAACGCCCGGCACTGGGCGATGGCCGATTCCCTCTCGGCCGACAGCGCCGCCTCCGCCGACGTTCGCCGCAAGCTGCGGGAACGTAGCCGCTACGAGGTCGCCAACAACAGCTATGCCAAGGGCATCGTGCTGACGCTGGCCAACGACTGCATTGGCACGGGGCCGAGGCTGCAACTGCTGACCGATGACAGCGCCGCCAATGATCGCGTGGAGAGCGCCTTCGCCCAGTGGGCAAAGGCAGTCGATCTTGCCGGCAAGCTTCGCACCATGCGGATGGCCAAGAGCGTTGACGGCGAGGCCTTCGCCGTCCTGGCGGATAACCCAATGATCGACTCGCCGGTGATGCTCGATCTGCGACTCGTCGAGGCTGATCGGGTTGCGTCTCCGACCATGGCGCTGCTGCCTACGGTTGGCGACATCGACGGCATCCTGCTCGACGCCTGGGGCAACCCGAGGACCTACAACATCCTGCGACAGCATCCAGGCGAATTCGGCAACTGGTTCAACGCCGTCGACGTGGTTGACGCCGACGCGGTGGTTCACTGGTTCCGCGCCGACCGGCCTGGCCAGCACCGGGGCATCCCGGAGATCACGCCGGCGCTGCCGCTGTTCGCCCAGCTTCGCCGCTACACGCTCGCGGTGATTGCCGCCGCAGAGACCGCCGCCGACTTCGCTGCCGTCCTGTTTACCGATTCGCCCGCCAACGGAGAAGCCCAGGCCCTGGAGCCGATGGACGTGGTCGAGCTCGAGAAGCGAATGGCCACGGTGCTCCCGGACGGCTGGCGGCTGGGGCAGATCGAGGCGCAGCAGCCGACGACCAGCTACGCCGAGTTCAAGCGGGAGATTCTCAATGAAATCGCTCGCTGCCTGAACCTTCCGTACAACATCGCAGCCTGCAACTCGTCGGGCTACAACTACGCATCGGGGCGGCTGGATCACCAGACCTATTACAAGTCCATCCGCGTGGAACAGGCGCATCTGGCCGAGGCGGTCCTCGACCGCATTCTCGCGGCTTGGCTGGCGGAAGCGGAACTCCTGAGCGAGTTCGCCGACCTCCGCCGGATCGAGGGCATCCCGCACCAGTGGTTCTTCGACGGCACCGAGCATGTGGACCCAGCCAAGGAAGCGAATGCCCAGGCAACCCGCCTGGCCAGCAACACCACCACGCTGGCCTATGAATACGCCCGCCAAGGCAAGGACTGGGAAGTCGAGCTTCGCCAGCGGGCCAAGGAACAGGTCCTGATGCGAGAGCTGGGCCTGATTGTCGCCACACCCCAAACCACGGATGAAGAGGAGATCGACACGGATGTCGAACAAGAGCAAGCAGCCTGATTATCTGAACTTCCTCTGCCCACTGACGGTGGAGGCGGCCGGCGAGGCCGACAAGCAGATGCCGCGATTCCGCATGGTCGCCTACACCGGCGGCATGATGCGGATCACCGGCTTCCCGCACCCCGTGGTGGTTGACCTCGAGGGCCTGGCCATCGAGCGCCAGGACATCCCGATCCGCCTCGACCACAACCCGCGTCAGGGCGTGGGCCACACGCAGCGGGTGGTGATCGAAGGCGGGCAGGTCATCGCCGAGGGCCTGGTCAGCCGCGACACCTCCTGGGCGCGTGACGTGGCCAAGAGCGGAGTCAACGGCTTCCCGTGGCAGGCCAGCATCGGCGCTGCCGTCGTGGACGCCGAGTTCATCCCCAACGGTCAGCATGTAACGGTCAATGGACGGACCTTCGACGGGCCGCTGCACGTGGTCCGCCAGGCCATCCTCAAGGAAATCTCGTTCGTAGACAGCGGCGCGGATGCCGCAACGTCGGCACGAATCGCCGCCAACTCAAAGGAGCCCGAAATCATGGACGGAACCGACACCAGCACTGCCGCAACCCAGGACACGGCCTCTCAGCCCGACGGCACGGACAGCCCGGCCGTGGAGACGCCCGCCAATGGCGCGCCGCCCGCCCCCGAGACGCCGAAGGCCCCGCCGGCCGCGCCTGCCCAGGCCCCGGCAACGCCGGCGACGGTCAACGCCTCCGCCGCCGATGGCGATCCGGTAACGGCGATGCGACAGCGGATGGCTGCCGAGACGCGCCGCGTCGAGGCGATCCGCAAGCTCTGCGCCGGCAAGCATGGTGACATCGAGGCCCAGGCCATCGAGGACGGCTGGGATGAGAGCCGCACCGAGCTGCACATCCTGCGGGCCAGCCGGCCCAAGGTGCCGGCGGTCGCCACGCCCCAGCGCCCGGCCGCGCCGCAGGTCTTCGAGGCCGTCGCCCTGATGGCCGCCGGCATGCCCACCAGCCGGATCGAAGCGGTGTATGCCGAGCCAGTCCTGGAGGCCGCTGACCGCCTGCGGGGTATCGGCATCCAGGAGTTCTGCGAACTCGCCTGTGGCCGGCAACTGCCTCGCTTCCGACGCGACGCCTCCGGCTGGCTCCAGGCCGCCTTCAGCACCACCAGCCTGCCGGGCATCCTCTCCAACATCGCCAACAAGATGCTGCTGGAGGGGTACAACTACATCGAGGACGCCTGGCGGAAGATCGCCAAGATCGCCTCGGTCAATGACTTCAAGGAGCACACCCGCTACCGCATGACCGGCTCGTTCACCTTCGAGCAAGTCGGCCCGGACGGGGAGCTCAAGCACGGCAAGCTCGGTGAGATGAAGTTCGGCCAGAAGGCCGACACGCACGGGATCATGTTCGCGCTCACCCGTCAGATGATCATCAACGACGACATGGGCGCGTTCACGGACATCCCGCGCCAGATCGGCATGGGAGCGGCCGAGGCCATTGCCGACGCCGCCTGGGGCCTGTGGCTCCGCAACCCGGTGCAGTCCGACGGCAAGGCGTTCTTCTCGACCGACCACAAGAACTACGCCGAAGGCGCGGACAGCGTCCTTACGGTTCAGGGGCTCACGGCAGCCGAGACGATGTTCAGCGACCAGGTCAAGCCCAACGGCCGGCCGCTGGGCATCCCGGCCAGCATCCTGCTGGTTCCCACGGCGCTGAAGGTCCCGGCGGAGATGCTCATGAAGAGCGTCCTGCTCAATGAGACCACCTACGTCGACACCACCAACAAGAAGTCGAATCCTTCGGCAAACGCCAACCCGCACGTCGGCAAGTTCGAGGTCGTCTCCAGCGTGTACCTCTCGAACGCCAGCTTCAACGGGGCGTCCAGCAAGGCCTGGTATCTGCTGGCTGACCCCAACCGGCTGCCGAGCATCGAGGTCGCCTTCCTCAACGGCGTGGACCGGCCGACCGTGGAGAAGACCGACGCGGACTTCAACACGCTGGGCATCCAGTTCCGAGGGTACATCGACTTTGGCGTCCGGGAGCAGGATTTCCGCGGGGCGCTGAAGATGAAGGGCGAGTAGGCCTGTTAGCCCAGGACCTCCTTCTCCCGCCCCGCGCGGCGGTTCAGGAGCCTGGGATTCTGGCGAGGTCCGGTGCGGCCGGGTGATCGTGCCCGGCCGCACCGGGACCACCGACATCCATCCGACACACAAGGAGCATGACTCATGGCAACCGCACAGTTCATTCATGACGGCAAGAGCATCGACTACACGCCCGGGGCCGACGTGGCTGCCGGCGACGTGGTCGTCCAGAACGACCTTCTGGGCGTGGCCAAGCTGGACATCGCCGCCAACACCCTCGGCGCTCTGGCGGTGACCGGCGTGTTCGACGTGCCCAAGGCGACCGGGGCCGGCACGGCCATCGGCGCGGGCGCGAAGGTCTACTGGAACGCGACCGCCAAGCAGGCGACCACCACCGCCACGGGCAACAAGTACCTCGGCAAGACGGTCAAGGCGGCGGTCGACGCCGACGCGACCGTTCGCGTCCGCCTGGAGCAGTAGCCGGTGGGCGACCTCCTCCGCCAAGGCTCGCAGTGGCTGGAGCAGATGCGCACGGCGCACTGCTCCAGCCCCGTCGAGTACCGCAGGCCGCCCGACGCCGTCACGGTGAATGCGACTTACGGGAAGACCGACTTCGAGGTCGCCGACGAGTCGGGCCTGACGATCGGCTCGCATGTCTGGGACTTTCTGATCCTGGCCGACGCGCTGGGATTCGAGCCGGAGCCGGGCGACGTGATCGTGGCCGACGGGCGGAGATACGAGGTCATGAACCTGGGCGGCGATGGCTGCTGGCGTTGGAGCGACCCGTACCGGCAGACCTACCGCATCCACACCAAGGACATCGGAGCCGACGCATGAGCGACTGCGACCATTACGACCGCGTGTGCAAGGACGAGTTCGCCTCGATCCACACGAAGCTCGACAAACTCGACGAGGCGATTCGCGGCAACGGCAAGCCCGGCATCCAGCTGCGACTGGACCGGCTGGAGTCGGCCGAGGCGACCCGGTCACGGCTGCTGTGGATCATCGCCGGCTCGACCGTGACATTGGCGCTGGGCGCGCTGTGGAAGCTGATCTTCGGAGGTTGATGGCATGGCCAAACGCTGGATCAATTCGGTGGACGTGGAGGTCACCCCGGCCGGGGCGCTGCTGACGGACCTGGCCGGCTGCACCACGCTGGCGGGCGGGACGAAGACGGTTCCCTCGTCGGGAACGCCGCAGCCGCTCGTGGCGGTCTCGACACCGTGCCGGTTCGTCTGGGTCGGCGCTCGGATGGACGGCTACGGCAACCCGCTGAACTACTACCCATGCTTCGTGGGCGACTCGGCCAACCAGAACATCCCGGTGATGCCCAGCAACTACGAGGGCCTGGTCATCCGCATCAGCGACGCCAGCAAGCTGTACGTCAAGGTGACCTCCAGCAACAACGGCGTCGCGTACCGCATCTTCGCGTGAGGCAGAGATGGCACTGATCTGGTCCGCACAATCCGGCGACTGGGACGAGACCACGACGTGGGTCGGCGGGACCGTGCCCGACCTGTCCGTCGATGACGTGATCATCGCCGCCGGCCACGGCGTCACGATGGACTGGACCAACCGCACGCTGACCAGCGGCCGGGAGATCACCGTCGAGCAGTACGCCACGCTGGAGGTGTACTACGAACTGACGGTCGAGAACGGCGCTTCCCTCTACATCGATGGCGGCCTCTACGTCTCGGCCTACATCAACATGCAGGGGTACATGGCCATCGGCAGCGACGGCTGGCTCGACGACTACGGCTCGGTCGCGGTGGTCTACGGCGGGACGGTCGACGCCTACGGGGCGATCAACGTCGGGGCCTACTGCAACTTCGACGTGGTCTACGGCTCCAGCCTGTACATCTACAGCTCGTTCTACCAGGACTGGAGCGCCTACTCCTACTTCTACCAGGGCGCTTACATCACCGTGGAGAGCGGTGCGTCGGCCTACTTCGACGGCTACGTGTACATCGAGGACTACAGCCAGGTCCACGTCTACGGGAGCATGGAGGTCTACTACAGCGGCGATGTCGAGGTGCGCTACTACGGCGAGTTCTACGTCGAGTCGGGCGGGAGCCTGGTCAACCGCAACTACTTCTACATCACCGACTCCGGCAGCCTGTACGTCCACGGGGACATGACCAATGAGAGTTCGCTGTACGTCAGCAATGGCTCCTATGTCTACGTCGAGTACGGCGGAACGCTCACGATCAGCGGCTACGTGTCGGTCGACTACTACGCCACGCTCACCGTGCACTACGACGGCAAGATCATCGTCGACCGCTACGGCGGGCTAGAGGTCTACTACGAAGGGTCGATCTACTTCGACTACCTCAGCCGCTCCGACCTGTTCGGCTACTTCTCGCTGGATTACGACGCCTACCTGTACGTCGGCTACGACGCGCTGGTCCGTGTCTACCGCGACATCTACGTCTCCGGCCGGATGGAGAGCGATGGCGGCAAGATCGTCATGATGCGACGCGAGGGCCGGATCAACGAGTACTACGGGGACCCCTTGTTCGTCTTTGACCAGGCCTATGGCCACGGTCAGACCCTGATCGCGTAGGAGAACATCGCATGGCAGAGGCACAGCGACAGATGGAGCTCAGCACCACCGAACAGCAGGTGGTCGAACGGATGCGGATGACGCCCGAGCAGCGTCATGCAGAGGTCGAGGCCCGCCGCCAGGAGCGGCTGGACTCGCTGACGCCCGAGCAGCAGCAGGCCGTGGAGGATCGCGAGGCCCGGATCGCGGCCATGACCGCCCCCCAACGCAGGGCGTACATGTCGGGCCAGCGCGTCGCCGGCATCGCCCGGGCGCTGCGCCGAGACGCCGCCAAGGGCGTGGACCTCGCGACAGCACTGGCGGCTGTCGACCCGGTCAACCAGGCCGACGTGGACTGGCTGGTCGGCGAACTGAAGAAGGCGGAGTAGCCCATGGCATTGGCCATCGACATCGCGGACGCCGTTGTCGTCGAATTGGCGGCCGGCAGTTTCAGCCAGTCGATCACCCCGCAGCGACGTGTGCTGCCGGAGTTCGAGCTGTCGGAACTGGCCGAGCTTCGCGTGACGGTGGTGCCCAAGGGCGTCGAGGTCAGCGGCTCGACGCGGTCGGTCTGCCAGCACGACGTGCAGATCGATATTGGCGTGCAGAAGAAGCTGGGCAAGGACCTGGATACCGAGGTCGCGGCGCTGTGCGGGCTGGTGGAGGAGATCGCGGCCTTCCTGCGGAAACGGCCGCTGGCGGCGACGCCGTATGCGGTGTGGGTGCGGACGGCCAATCAGCCGGTCTACGCGCCCGAGCACCTGGCCGAGCAGCGAGTGTTCACCAGCGTCCTGACGGTAACGTACCGGGCGATGTCATGATCGGCTTCAAGATCACCAAGCTGTTCTTCGACAAGAAGGCGGTCCGCGACAAGGTCGACGCCGGGACGCGGCGGGTGCTCTCGAAGTTCGGCGCGTTCGTGCGGCGCACCGCCCGCGGGAGCATCCGCAAACGAAAGAAGCCCTCGCCGCCAGGCACGCCGCCCAACAGTCACGTGGGCCTGCTGAAGAAGTTCATCTTCTTCGGCTACGAGCCGGCCAAGCGCAGCGTGGTGATCGGACCGGTGCGGCTGAGCCAGAAGGGACGAGGCGAAGCGCCGCACCTGCTGGAATACGGCGGAACGGGCACGGTCGAGCGCAAGGGCAAACGCAGACGGGCGAAGATTCGGGCCAGGCCGTTCATGGCCCCGGCCGCAGAGAAGGAACAACCCAAGCTGCCCGCCATGTGGCGAGACAGCGTTCGATAAGGAGATCGAAGAATGTCCCAAGAATTCCTGCTGGGCATGAATGCCAAAATCTACCAGGGCGATGCGGGCGGCGCTCTGGCGACGCTCACCGAGATGGCCAACGTCAAGGACGTGACGCTCAGCCTCGAGGCGGGCGAGGCTGACGTCACCACCCGCGCCAACCAGGGCTGGCGGGCGACCGCGCCGACGCTCCGCGAATGCACCGCCGAGTTCGAGATGCTCTGGAAGCCGGGCGATGAGGGCTTTACCCGTCAGAAGGCAGTGGCGTTCGCCTGGAGGCGGGGTGGCGTGTTCCCGGCCTGTTGACCGCCCCGAAAAGAAACCACCAGCACGCGAACCAAGTTGCAACGCGGCCGCTTGGACGGTAGACTCGGAGCGTACTCTGAGTCGATCAGGAGCAGCAGATGAAGCTCATGGATGAGATGTCGGTGGACAAGCTACGCGGAGGCTACTACACCCCCGCCTTCCTGGTTCACGCCTGCTTCGGCCGGATCGCCCGACTCATAGCCCCGCGACGAGATATACGGATTCTGGAGCCATCTGCCGGGGATGGGGCATTCGTAAGGAACTTGCCCGCCGGCTTGCCTTTCAAGAAAAGCGGAATTCGTTTTACCTGCGTGGAATTGGTCGAGGAAGAGGCTGCCAAGTGCCAGCAGTCCCTTGATGGTGCCGGCCTCGACGGGGTGGTTGAGGCCACCAGTTTTTTTGATTGGGCCTGCAAGTCGGATGCTGTCTTTGACGCCGTTGTCGGGAACCCGCCATTCGTTCGGTATCAGTTTGTAGATAAGATGGTTCGATCGGATGCGGAATCGGTTCTGGCCTCGCTCGGGCAGACCTGCGACGGCGTTGCGAATCTCTGGATACCGTTCGTCTTGGTGTCCCTATCTCGAATCCGTCTGGGCGGGGCATTCGCGTTGGTATTGCCGGCTGAATTGTTCTCCATCAAGTCCGCAGGTCAGATACGGCATTTCCTGCTACGAGAATTCGATGGACTTACTGCCGACCTTTACCCTAGGGATTCTTTCCCCGAAATACTGCAGGACGTCATTGTTCTCAGCGGCCGCAGAGCATCGGAGTCCGACCATCGCGTGGTGACGATAGTTGATCACTCGTCCGGGAATGGTCGTAGCTGGCAGCATGATATACCGGCTAGTCGCCTATCTTGGACGCGTCTACTGCTTACTTCTGAAGAGCGCGAGGCTCTGGCGTTACTGACGGCCCGCCAAGACTGGTTGCCCCTCGGACGCGTGGCGACTCTGGGCGTGTCTATTGTGACTGGTGCAAACGGGTACTTCACGGTCAACAAGGCGCTCCTTGACCAGCACGACCTGGGTCACTGGGCACGCCCATTGTTGGCCAAGACAGCTGACTGCCCGGGCCTCATCTACGAACAAGCGGATCACAAGAGGACCATCAAAGCGGGCCGCCGGGCCTTTCTGCTTGACTTCGCACCGGAGAAGGCTGACCCACGGAGCATGCCACTACCAGCTCAGTACATCGCATTGGGCGAGAAGCAGAAGCTTCACACACGGTTCAAGTGTCGCATCAGAAATCCATGGTATCGGGTGCCAGGCATAGTAAACGGGACGCTGATGTTGACCAAGCGTTCCCATCAGCATCACCGGCTACTGATCAACAAGGCCGGCGTGTTCACAACCGACACCGTCTACAGGGGTGACATGAAGCCCGGCTATCTCGGCCGGCTGGCCGACCTTGTGGGCGGTTTCCATAACTCGGCCACCCTGCTTTCGGCTGAGATTGAGGGGCGCAACTACGGCGGCGGGGTTTTGGAGTTGGTTCCTTCCGAGATTCAGCGACTGCTGGTGCCGATGTTGCCAGCAGGAAAGCGCCTATCTGAACTCGATAAGGTGTGCCGGGCGAACGGTGGCCAATTGGATAAGGATGATCAGCTGGTTGCTGCAACAAACAAGGTACTGCTTTCTGTGACCCCAGAGTTGCAGGAAATCCTGCGGCTACTTGAAGCGGCGAGACAGCGGCTTCGGCTGTGGCGTTTTAAGCGTTAGACACCCATTCCCATGGTTCTTGGATTCGGGCGATCCGCAGTGATCGTGAGGGCGTATTCGTCTGAATCGAATCTGTCCAGCGTGGCCCAATGCCCGACGTAGCCATTTCCTGCGGCTGATCGAAGCCGCTGTGCGAGATCGGCGTCCCACCGAATTGATGTGTGATAGTTGTGCTGGCCCGAGCCACGATGCGGTGCATGCACAACCTGCAACTGGTGTATATGCATCGGTTGGTCAGGTAACCGCACCTCGATCTGTAAGGTCACGGTTTCCGCATCCTCGCCGCTGATGCGAATAGGCTGCCAATCTTCATCCGACATCATCCTGTCACGGATGTCATTGATGTCCTGCATCACGCGTGCAGTCGTCCCTTCCCGCCCTCCAACACCAAGCGAGATGAGATTCCGTTCATTCTGCTCATTCTTATTCACATCGCTTGCGGAAAGCCGCTTGCTCCAACGATGGACGATACTTCTTCCTGGAGCAGGCGTGGGCCCCGCGTCTCCGGCCCCCCCATCGCCCCCTTCATCCACATCATCTTCTTCTGGCTCAACAGGCTCAACATCTTCCCCCTCCAACTCCTCGTCGAGCGTTTCGTCGTCTTCGGCATCCGGAGCATGCCACCTGGTTGGTCGTGTCCCTCGTCCCCCGGCTCCACCGCCGCCACCACCCGCATCTCTGGCTGCTGCGCGTCGAGCACGACGCGTGGCTTCATCAACGATGAGGCCCCTTGCCAGCAAAGCATCTATGTCCGTCAGAGCCAAGATCTGGTACACGCCCGCTTCTCGCAGCGTGTGCCAGCGGTCGATGGCCGCAATGATATCACTGAGCGGGCCATTGGTCAGTTCGTGCCCTTGGTCGATCTCGACCCACGCCTCAACGTGCTTGCCAAAGGCCTGCTCAGTGAGGTTGGCCGAACCGACGATGGCATGCCCGACACCACCAGCGTCCACAACATGAGCAACCTTCGGATGGAAGATGGCGTTGGAGTACGTGACTACCGTCAGGTGGGAATGCTCATCGCCTTGCACCAATCCAAACGTGTTCCGCAGATCTTGAACAGTAAGGGGGTCGGTCGAGTTCGACCCAAGCACCAGATTGACGACCCGCCGGTTCCGAATCAGCCCTTGTATCACTGCCGCGTACTTGCGCAGTGCTTTGTACCGAGAGAAACCGAACTGGCCGCGAAACGATTGAATACCGTCCACAAGGTGCCGGTCGAACCAAGCACCTGGGCAGACATCTGCCCGTCCCGAACCAGTATCCTGGTAGCGTAACATACGAGAGAGCATATCGTCAGAACGGTCCCGCCACAATGAACTTTCTGCCAATGTTCTGTCGGGAGCCCTTGGATGTCAGTTCCACCCAAGGTTATCCAGTTCCAATGAAGATGCCGTCCATGCGCAAGCCATTCTTCCGCATGGAGTTATATTCAACGCGTCGATATTCGACAGAATAATCTCGGGGCAACTTTACGAATCGCCCCCTTCGCGGGAAATAAGTGAGTAGAGGGGCATGGTGCCCACGGTAACCTTTAGGCAAGGAGATCACGATGGATCGAATCGGGCTGACGTTCGAGGAGTGGGCTGAGTTGAAGGTGAGGCCGCGCGTGGGCGCTAGCGCCGAGTTCCAGCGGGCGGCGGAGATGCATCTGGCTGAAATGTTCCCGATGACGCTGATGGGTGCTTCGAGCCACCTGCGGGGGCGGGGCTATGATTGCCGCCCCGATATGTTGGACGTGCTGATCGAAAACGGCGTCGTGAAGCTGGCGAGCACGGACGCCTGGTCGCGAGCCGACGTGGATGCGGCCGCCGAGCACTTCGAGGAGTGCGGCATCTACACCCCCTACGCGGCGATGTGCATGGCATTGGGGTGCCGGTACGCCGATTTCGAGCGTGCTCTGCGCGAGGCCGCCTCACGCGAGTCGGCCAAGTACGGGCGGCGCATTCCTGATGACGACCAGTACTTCGTGATGCATCGGGTTCCGCCGCGTGGCATCATTGATCCCAGTGGCAAGCCGGCTGGCGTCAAACCGGCGGTCATCACATTTACGCTGTGCGACGACATCCGGGAGCGGATCGAGCGCGGCGAGGAGGTCTAGATGACCTCCGAACCACAGGAACTGAAATTGACGCCCGACCTCCTGGATTACGCCAAGGCGGTGGCGTTGAAGGAGGCCCCCAAGCACTGCAAGCCACGCCTGGCTCGCCCCAGGGGCGCGAAGTCCGATCTCGATGAACGGCCCTGGGCCGACGTGGTTCAGGAGGCCATCCTGCAGCTGCTGAGACGTCCGCCGAAGTTCGACCCGGCCAGGGGCGCGTCGCCCAAGACGCTCATCTACACCATCGTGCAGCGGGCGGTCATAAAGTACGGCACTCGCCAGGCGAAGCATGACGAGCGGTACAGACAGCCTCCCGACACGGTCGTTCTATCGGAGGGGCTCGCGGATGAAGCGGTGGACGAGACGCCGACGATGGAACTGATCACCGAGAACCGCGCGGCCGCCCTGACCAGGAGCCGCTGGCCCCTGGACGACATCCTCCAGTTCATCGACAACGAGGACAGCCGGGCTCTGTGTCGGTTGGTGATTGAGTGCGACGGCAACGTCAGCGAGGCCGCTCGACGCCTGAAGTTGAGCGAGGGCACCGTTCGCTACCGGCTGAAGCTGCTGGAACCAAAGCTGCGGGCGGCTGGTTTTGGCCCACCCACAGGAGGCAAGAGATGACCGCAACTATCACGGAGGACATCGAGGTCAAGGAGGACCTGCTGCTCAGCGCCGCCGTCGACGTGAAGAAGATCCCGACGGTGACGATCCTCGCCTACAACGGCGGGATCATGCGTGTGGGCACCTGGGGCGACGTGGTGATCGACCTGGCCGGGCTGGACCTGGCCGGGTCGGTCGCCATCCTCAGCGACCACGACTCCACTCGGCGCGGCATTGTCGGTCACGGGCGGGCGCAGGTCATGGATGGCCGGCTCGTCGTGACCGGCAACATCTCGGCGACCACGTCGGCAGCGCGTGAGATCGTGGACGCATCGAAGAACGGCTTTCCCTGGCAAGCATCAGTCGGTGTCGAAATCCTTGACCGCCGCCAGGTGCGGGCCGGTGAGACGGTCGTGGCCAATGGCAAGAGCATTAAGGCGACGGGCAGCGGCTTCATGCTGGTCAGCAGGGGCCGCCTGCGGGAAGTAAGCATCGTTGGAATCGGCTGCGACGGCAACACGGCAGTGGCCATCGCGGCCTCAAAGATGAAGGAGAAGAGCATGGAAGCTCAGGTTCAGGAAGCGGAAGTCCAAGCCCAGGACGGGCTGGACGTCGAGGCGGCCGAGGCGAAGCGCATCGCCAACGTCGCGGCCATCTGCGAGAAGCACCCGGAGATCAAGGCGAAGGCCATCTCCGAGGGCTGGGACGAAAACAAGGCCGAGTTGGAGGTCCTGCGGGCCAGCCGCCCGAGGGTGCCGGCGGCGCATCTTTCCGAGCGGCCAACGGGCGTGGTCACCTTGCAGGCGGCCCTGCTGCTGCACATGGGCCGCAGCGTCCTGGGCGAGAAGTCGCTGGGCGCGACGGCGATGGAGCAGGGTGCCGCGCTGGGCGCCACGAGCATGCTGGACCTCTGCCGGGCCGCCCTTCTGGCCGACGGCGTGGAGGTGCCCCGCAACCGGCTGGAGATGGTCAAGGCGGCGCTGTCCACCTACTCGCTGCCGGTGGCGCTGTCCAACGTGGCCAACAAGGTGCTGCTGGACGCGTACAACGACGTGCCCGCCAGCTGGCGGGCGTTCTGCGCGGTCCGCAGCACGGCCGACTTCAAGACCAACACGGCGATCCGGCCGAGCTTCTCGACGCCCCTGGAGCCGATCGCCCCGGGCGGCGAGTTGAAGCACGGCACGGTGGGCGAGTGGTCGATGCAGTACCGCGTCGACACGTTCGGAAAGATGCTGGAGGTCGACCGCCGCGACATCGTCAACGACGACCTCAGCATCTTCCAGGACACGGCGCAGGCGCTGGGCCGGGCCGCCATGAGGCGGCTCTCCGACTTGGTGTACGAGACGCTGCTGGCCAACGCCGGTGGGTTCTTCGCGACGGGCAACGGCAACTACTTCGACGGGGCCGACAGCGCGCTGGGCATCGACTCCCTGGCGACCGCCATCACATTGATGCGGACGCAGCGGGACGCCGACGGCAACGACCTGGACCTGCGGCCCGCGACGCTGCTGGTGACGCCGGAACTGGAGACCACGGCCCGGGCGCTGCTCAACAGCGAGTACATCCAGCGGGCCGAGAACCTGCCCACCGGCAACTCGCTGCAGAAGGCGGTCGCCTTGGAGATCGAGCCCCGGTTGAGCAACACGGAGAAGTTCGGCTCGGCCGCCTCCTCGAAGCACTGGTATCTGTTCGCCTCACCGTCGTTGGCCCCCATGATCGTCGCCTTCCTCAACGGGCAGCAGACGCCCACGGTCGAGTACTTCGGCCTGGACGCCACGCCCGAGCGGCTGGCGGCGGCCTGGCGGGTCTATCACGACTTCGGCACCGCTCTCTGTGATCCCCGTGCTGCCGTCCGCAGCAAGGGTCAGGCTTAAGCCGTCCATGGGAGGGGCGGGTGGTGTGGTGGCCCCCGCCCCTCCACTCCTTTTTTGGGAGGAAACCATGATCGTCAAGGATGACGAACTGCTGACCCGTCGTATCGGCAAGCTGGACTTCACCGTCGAGCGGGCCGAGCACACCCCCGAATCGCGGCTGCGATGGGAACGCCGCGCCGACTCGCTGACCGCCTGGCTGCTGGCCGAGTGGCATCGTGAGCAGCAGAGCGTCCGCAACAACTGATTGGAGGGGGCGATGGTCGCGTTGACGACGGACGTGTGGTCGAGGCAGTACGAGGACAGCTACGAACTGCCCGACAGCCCGGAACGGCTTGAGGCCGAGCAGGTGTACCGCATCGCCTTCCTGGACGCCGCCCGCATGGCGGCCAGGTGGCGCGAGCCCGACAGGGAGATGCTGGAGGCGGCCTGGAACCAGCGTCGGGCTGTGCGCCGCGCGGCCGAGATCGAATCCGGCGGTGTGATCTACTACAGGCCCGGCCACGCCGTGGCGGCCGCCAGGGCTCGCGGCAAGGTGCAGGCCTTCGAGCACGCGGCCCAGGCATGGGACGAATTGACTGGTCGCGGCATGTCTGACGAGGCCGTCGCCGCCGTGGCGCTGCCGGCCTGGCTCCATCGCATCAAGCAATGGGCCGCCGAGGAGATCGACCCCGCGCGAATCCGCATCCCCCAATGGATGAGCCACATGTTCGACGACAAGCAGATCATCGAGGCGACCAGGGACTACCCGCATCGCGACGCCCCTGAGCCGCCCATCGGCGCTGCGACGCCCGCAATGCGGACGGTGCGGGAGATTCTGTGCATGTACACCGATCTGCGCAGGCCCGTCATCCAGGGCCTGCTGCGCGAGGGCGAGGTGATGAACATCATCGCGCCGCCCAAGACGGGCAAGTCCTGGCTGGCGACCGACCTGGCCCTGACGGTTGCGACCGGCGGCACCTGGCTCAACGCCTTCGGCACCGCCCAGGGCGACGTGCTGATCATCGACAACGAGTTGCACCCCGAGACCACGGCCCATCGCATCCCGATGGTTGCCGAGGCCCGCAGGCTGGACCTGGACGCCTTCTGCGACCGCGTGTGCGTGGACAACCTGCGGGGCCGGTTGCAGGATCTTCTGGCAATGGAGGCATACTTCGCCGCCATCCAGCCAGGCAGGTTCAAGCTGATCGTTCTGGACGCGTTCTACAGGTTCGTGCCCAAGGGCGCCGACGAGAACGACAACGCGACCATCGCGATGCTGTACAACCACCTGGACCGCCACGCCGCTCGGCTAGGCTGCTCGTTCGTGCTCATTCACCACGCCAGCAAGGGCAACCAGTCGGGCAAGGCCATCACGGACGTGGGTGCCGGTGCAGGCAGCCAGAGCCGGGCGACCGACACCCACCTTGTGCTCCGGGCCCACGAAGAAGATGGCGTCGTCGTCCTGGACGCCGCCGTCCGCTCATGGAAACCCATCGAGCCGATGTGCCTGCGGTGGGACTTCCCCGTGTTCAATCCCGCGCCTGACCTGGACCCGGCGGCGCTTCGGCCCGAGCGCCCGCGCCGCCGCAAGGAAAACAAGGGCCGCGATGGTGGCGATGCCAAGCCCCCGTGGACGGCCCGCAGGTTCGCCGAAGCGTTCTTCAGCACCGAACCGGCGGGCAAGGCGTCCGTCGTCGCCCTGGCTGTCCAGGCGGGCCTGAGCCAGCGGCAGGCCAACACGCTCTTGTCGGCCGCCGAGGCGCAAAGTCTCATCCGCCGCCAGGAAGTCGAGGGCGACCGCCGCCGGGCATGCTACATCCGCGCCGAGTGAGAAATATATATCGCGCGCACCCCCCATACCCCCCGGGTGTGCGTGAACGCACACCGGGGGGCGGGTATGGCCGGGCGCGCGCAACATACATGCAGGCGCGCAGCGTATCTGCGGAAACTCCGCAGATGGGCCCAATAGCTCGGTGCAGAATTCTGCACATACCTATGGCAGCGGGAACCACCATCGTCACCGGCAGGGCATGGTTCCTTCCGGCGCGAGGGCTCTTGGTGACCGCGGCGGGAACGGTCGCGAACGGGATTAGAGTTTGTCTATTAACGCGCGAACATCGGAGGCCGAAAGATGCAACTCAATGAACGGCAACGGCTTATCCTGGCAGGCGTCCTGAAAGATCACCGCGCCCTTATTAACATGCCCACGGGCCGCGACGTGGGGCTGTCGGGCGACGCGCTTGGCCGTCGGCGTCTGGTTGTCCGCGACGCGCAGGCCGGGCTGGTGCCGATGAACCTGGCCGGTTGGATCGGCCACGCGCCCACGCCGAGCGAGTGCGTGTTGTTCCACCGCGAGTACGCCCGCCTGGAGGGCATGGGCCTGCTGGAACGCTGCAACTTGCGCGGCGGAACCCGCACGTCGCATCTGAAACTCACGTCGGCGGGCCGGTGGGTCGCCGAGGGCCTGCTGGCGGAAGAAGCCCCCATCGACACCGGCGAGCCGCTGGACATTGATCTGGAGGCCATCAAGTTGCCGGAACTGGCCGTCGCGGACGACGACGCCCCCTGACGCACCACGTTGGCGCAGGTTCGCAAGAGAGAACCCCGGTCGCGTTGGCGGCCGGGGTCGGGGAGAGGCGGATGGGATGGTAGCGCTACCGGTTCAACTCGAACATGCCCCGGGCGGCCTTGCGGAACCGGGACTTGTCCTGTTTTGCGACGATCTCGCGGCTCATCGCGGCGTGCAGGGTGCCCTGCGGCGTCTTGCCGCCGGTGGCCCAGTAGCCCTTGGCCAGGGCCGTCTCGACGATGGCCTTCGCGTTCATGGGCTCACCCGCCTCGGCCAGAACCTTCGCGGCGGCGTCCAGGCCGCTCATCTTCTTGGCGGGTTCGGCCGGGACGTTCTTGGCGGCCTGCGGCTTCTTGGCGGTCTGCTTCTTGCTGGTCTGCTTCTTGGTGTTCTTCTTCGTCGTCTTCATGGTCTTCTCCTCATGGTTGGGCCCGGCGACGCGCCGGGCGGTTGTTCATCCTCGGTGGGGTCGCAGCACGTCGCCGTGGTAGAAGCGGCTGCGGCTGCGGGAGCGGGGCTCGGCCGGGGGCAGCCACGCCGTGATGCGTCCGCAGGCCTCGACCTGGGCGGCGTAGATGGCCACCCGGCGCTCGCGCTCGGGGTCAGGCAGTTCGTTGGCCTGGCGGTGGTCGGCGTCGATGGCCGCCCGCGCCGCCGTCAGAATCCGCATCGCAGTCTTCTCTTCCGCATGCATGGTTCGGTCCTTTCCGCTGCTCATGGCAGCAGGCACATGAGGGCGAATGTTGACGCGGAAGCCAAGCGGAATAACTCACTGTTTTGCAGGTATTTACGTCGCAAGAATGGGCGGAATTGGCTTGCTGTTTCGCCCGGAGTGGCCCTCCTGAAGGGGGCGGTTTGAGCCGCCGGAAAGGAACGGAAACATGAGCAAGAAGAACGTGGTGAAGGCGGTCGGCTACGCCCGGCGAAGCACCGACCTCCAGGAGCGGTCGATCCCCGACCAGCAGGCCTACGTCGAACGATGGGCCAGCGAGCATGGCTACCGCGTGGCGCGGTGGTATGTGGACGACGCCATCAGCGGCACGAGCACCCGGGGCCGGGACCAGTTCGAGCGGATGATTGCCGAGGCCGAGAACGGCCGCGACTTCGACGCGGTGCTGGTCTACGACATCAGCCGGTTCTCGCGCGGGGGCACCAACGAGACGGGCTACTACCTCCACCGGCTGAAGATGGCGGGCGTCGACGCGGTCTTCTGTGCCGAGGGCATCCCCGAGGGCGACGAGGGCGAGTTGCTCCAGGGCGTGAAATCCTGGCAGGCCCGACAGTACTCGGTCAAGCTGGCCCGCGACTCCATTCGCGGTTCGCTGTCGAACCTGCGGCAGCGACGGACCCGCCTGGGCAGCCAGGCCCCGTTCGGGTACGACCGCCAGTACATCGCCCCCGACGGCAAGGTGCTGCGCCTCCTACGCGAGATGCCCGATGGCAGCCGCCAGGAGTTCTCGCCCGACGGCAAGCTCGTGCGGGTGCTGCCCAAGGGCGAGCGGTTGCCCAAGGCCAAGTCAGACATCGTTCGCCTCGTGCCCAGCCTGCCCGAGCGCGTACGGCTGGTCCAGCAGATGTTCGACTGGTGCGTCAACGGCGTGGGCCTTCGCACCATCGCCATGCGGTTCAACGCCGCCGGCATCCGCACCCCCATGGGCCGCAAGTGGGAGCACGGCTCAATATCCAGCCTCATCCGCAACCCGGTATTCAAGGGGGCGCTGGTCTGGAACCGCAGGAGCCAGGCGAAGATCAACGCGCCCTCGCCCGACGGGACGCTTCGTCCGCCATCCCCGAACCCCAATGGCTACCGCAACGAGAAGGACCTGTGGGTCGTGGTGGAGGGCGTTCACGAGCCGCTGGTCGGCACCGACGTGTGGCAGCGGGCGCAGGACGCCATCGACCGCCGCTCGAAGATGGGCGGGCTGGCGCGGCCCACCAATCGCTACCTGCTCAGCGGCCTGGTGAAATGCACCGCCTGCGGCTTCAACTTCGTCGGCCGCAAGGGCAGCACCCGGGGCTACCAGCGGTACTACTACGACGGCGCGTACATGCGCCACGGCCGAGCGGGCTGCGACCCGACCTCCATTAACGCCCATGACCTCGACACCTTCGTGCTGGAACAGATACGCGCCGTGGTCTGCGGCGAGGGGCCCATCGTCCGCAAGGCCGTCGAGCAGTTCGTCAAGGCGATGCAGGTCAAGGCCAGGCCCGACGACCGCCGCGCCCGCATCGAGGCCGACCTCAAGGCGGTCGGCAAACGCATCTCCAGCGTCATGACGCTGCTGACCGACGGCGAACTCGATGACTTGGCGGAACTACGGGAGACGCTGCTGGACCTGCGGACGCGCCGGGCGGCGCTGGAGGCGGAACTGGCGTCGGCGACGATGGACACACCTGCGCCGGTGAACGTGGCCGACCTGCGGACGTGGGCGCTCAAGCGGCTGGCCGACATCGCCACCCGCCTGGACGCGGGCAACGCGCCCGACGATCTGCGGCAGGCCGTTCACGACTACGTCATCCGCATCGACATCGACCCCAAGGCCCGGCGCGGCAAGCTGTTGCTGCCCGCCGACGCGGTGACCATCCTCGAACGCGACATCAATTCTATCTCACGGGTAAAGCCGGGCGACGCCGGGTTCGACGCGGTGAAGACCGCGTTCCTCACCTCCGGCAGCATCCGCCTGGCCGTGTTGACCGGCGACCGCGCCGCCTCGGGCACTGAGGGGCCGCTGGGCGACTTCAGCATCACCAACTTCAGCCGCAACGAGCCGCTGGAAGAGGGTGTGACGGTCAGCGTGACCGCCAAGCTCGCCGTGTTCGCCGAATGGGTGGAGGTGGCCTGATGAAGACGTTCACTGATGCAGCCGGACGGACCTGGACGCTCGCTCTCACACTCGGCACGGCCATGAAGGTCAAGGCGAAGCTGGACATCGACCTGCTTCAGCCCGAAGCGGGCGACCCGCCGCTCCTGACCCGATTGGGCACCGACGAGATGCTTCTGGGCGAAGTGCTCTGCGCGATGCTCGAGGGCCAGTTCGAGACGCACAAGGTTACTGATGACGACGTGCGCGGGGCCTTCGACGGCAACACGCTGCTCGGGGCGCAGAAGGCGTTCTACGAGGAACTCATCGGTTTTTTCCGGTCGCGCGGCCGCAACGACCGGGCCAAGGCGGTCGCCAAACAGATGGCCATGATCGACGCGGCCGTGACGGCCATCGAGACGCGGATCGACGGGATCGACATCGACGAGACGATCCGTGGAGCGATGTCTGGCGCATCGCCGGGTCGCTTGGCGTAGACCCTCGGCCGCTGACGCTGCGGCAACTGCTCTGGATGGCCGAGGGCCTGGGCCGCGAGCGCTGGGCGCACACGTCGATGATCTGCTGTCTGATCGCCAACGCCAACCGCGACCCCAAGAAGAGCAGGCCCTTCAAGCCGTCGGACTTCGACCCATACGCAAGGCAGGACCGGCGATCCGCGCGGACCGCCGACAAACAGTCGTTGGCAATCCTCAGAGAGGCCCTTGAGGCCCAGAAAGGCACATGAACATGGACGGTAACGCGATCCTCAACGGAGTCTGGACGTTCCTCAATTCCGGCATCGGCTTCGCCATCATCTGGGCGGCGATGGTTGGCTTCTTCATCTTCCTGGCCAGCAAGTTCAATCCGCTGCAGGAGAAGTGGAAGCAGTACGAGGGCAGCATCATCACGGGCATCAAGTTGGCCGAGAAGCAGATTCCCGACGACACGCCCAACTCCGGCCTGGCCAAGCTGGACGCGGCCCTGCGGTTCGTCTTGAAGGCCTACGCCGAGGCCAATAGCGGCAAGCAGCCCTCCGACGCCCTGGTCGAGCAGATCAAGCAGGGCATCCAGATCAAGCACAGCGAGCTGGATCGCTGGGGCGGCCTCCCCAAGCCCAAGGAGGCGGCGTGATGAAGTGGCTGATCGCCGTGCTGACCGCCTTTTTCCAGGCTCTTCTGCCGTGGGTCGCGAGCAAATCGCGGCCCACGGCGGAGGACGGCGATTCGGACAAGCAGACCCGTGACAAGCTGCGGGCCAAGGTCCGCAAGCACTGGAGAGAGCCATGAACCTCCTGAAACGCCTGATTCCCTTCCTGCTGCCCATCCTGCTGCTGACCGGTTGCGGCGGCGGCACGCTGTTCACCCGCACGATCTACGTGCCGCACGGCACGCCCGTGCGCCTGCGTGAGACGGTCAAGGACGCCAAGGTCTGGGTGAAGGATGCTGACGGCAAGCCCATCGCCGGCAAGATGGACCTGCCTGAGGGCTGGTACGCGCTTCCGGTGGATGACGAGGAGTAACGGCACTTGGCATCGACCCAGGGCATCCGAGCCGGCCGGGCGTTCGTCGAGCTGTTCGCCGACGACAGCAAGCTCGTGCGCGGTCTTCGCCGGGTGGAGAAGAAGCTCAAGGCCTTCGGCGACGGGGTCCGCAATCTCGGCCTGAAGATGGCCGGGTTGGGGAGCGCCATTGCCGCACCGCTGGTCGCTTCGGGAAAGGCCTTCGGCGACTTCGAGACCCAGATGAAGATGGTCTCCACGATGCTCGACGAGCCGGAGAAGCACATGGATGCCTTCAGCCGGGGCATCCGCAAGCTCTCCGTCGAGTTCGGCGAGAGCACCGACGTGCTGGCCAAGGGCCTGTATGACCTGCTGTCGGCCTCGGTGGACCCCGCCAAGGCGCTGGAGGTGCTGGCCGTGGCCACGAAGGCTGCCAAGGGCGGCATGACCGACACCGCTGTGGCCGTCGATGGCCTAACCAGCGTGCTCAATGCCTTCCAGATGTCGGCCGACCAGGCGAGCCACGTCGCCGACGTGATGTTCCAGACGGTCAAACGCGGCAAGCTGACGTTCCCCGACCTGGCCGCCAACATCGGCAAGGTCGCCCCGATGGCGCGTGCGGCGGGCATGTCGATGGAGGACATGATGGCGGCCATCGCCACGATGACCCGCCAGGGCCTCAGCGCCGAGGAAGCGACCACGCGCCTGGTCAACATCCTGAAGGCCGCGCCGGATCAGGCAGGCAACATCGCGGCCCTGATCCAGAAATACGTGGGCAAGAGCCTCTCGGAGATTCAGGTCGACTTCCCCGAGGTCCGCGCCGCCGGCGGCATCGCGGCGCTCGCCGCCGACATGGAGGGCTTCAAGCAGGACCTGGAGTTGATGCAGAACGCCGCCGGCCGGGCGGATGAAGCGTTCGCGCGGATGACCGGCGGGCTGTCGGGAGAGATGAAGAAGGCAAGGATGGCTGTGACCGACCTGATGGTGTCGGTCGGCCAGGCGCTGGCCCCGACGCTCAAGGCGGCGGGCGAGTGGTTCAAGAAGGTCGTGCTGGCGGCGGGCGAGTGGGTCAAGCAGAACCAGCAGATCATCGTGACAGTGCTGAAGGTCGCCGTCGTGATCATCGCCGTGGGCATCGCCCTGGTGCTGCTGGGCACGATCATCTCGGGGCTGGGCTCGATGCTCGGGGCGCTGATCACGGTCATCACGACCGTCGGCGTGGTGCTGAAGGTGCTGGCGGCGGTGATCGCCTTCCTCGTCTCGCCCATCGGGTTGGTGATCGCCGCCATCGCGGCGCTGGGCGCATACCTGGTGTACGCCACGGGCATGGGCGCGAAGGCCCTCCAATGGCTCGGGGGCCGGTTCAACGTCCTGAAGGACGACGCCCTTGCCGCCTACCAGGGCATCGCCGACGCGCTGGCAGCCGGGGACATCGGCCTGGCCGTAAAGATTCTGTGGCTGACCATGAAGATGGAGTGGACGCGGGGCGTGAACTTCCTCGAGAAGGCGTGGCTGAACTTCCGCAACTTCTTCATCAAGATCGGCTATGACGCCTGGCACGGCCTTCTGGCCGTCGCGGAGATCGTCTGGCACGCCCTGGAGGTCGGCTGGATCGAGACCACGGCCTTCTTCTCCAAGCTCTGGACGGACTTCACGTCGTTTTTCGCCCGCACCTGGGAGTCCATCAAGGCCGGGGCGAAGAAGGCCTGGAACTGGATCAAGAGCCTCTTCGACGACTCGGTCGACCTGGAGGCAGAGAACAAGCTGGTCGAACAGGAGAAGCAGGCTGCGATTGCCAAGATCACCGACGAGCAGAACCGCAAGCTCGCCGAGCGCGAGGCCCAGCGTCAAGCCGAGCGGCAGCGTGCGGCTGCCGTTCACGAGGCGACCCTCGGGGAGATCGGCCGGGAGAACCTGGAGAAGCACCGCGAGCTCGACACCGAGTACGCCAACCGCATGGCCGAGAACGAGCAGGACCTCGCTAAGGCGCGCAAGGAGTGGCGCGACGCCATCGAGTCGGCCAAGAAGAAGCGAGAGGCCAAGGAGGCCGAGCCGGGGCCGGAAGGTCTGCAAGGCCCCGACGACATCATCAACAAGGCCCGCGACGCCCTGGCCGGCCTGGGCGACATCGGCGACATGGTCGGGGCTGAGGCCGCGAAGATCGGCGTCAAGGGCACGTTCAATGCCGCCGCCGTGCGCGGGCTTGCCGCCGGCGACGCCGCCGACCGCACCGCCAAGGCGTCCGAGGAAACCGCCAAGAACACCAAGAAGCTCGTCCAGGCCGCGACCACCGGCGGCCTGACGTTCGCCTGATCGGAGGGCACGGATGCCCACGTCGTTCACCGAGAAACCCGAGAGCCGCAAGATCACCACCGGCCCGAGTGGCGCGGCCGAGTCGGCCGAGTTCATCTACGCCCTGCGCGGCGTGGCTGACGAGAACTCCGCCCGCATCCTGGTCGCCAGTTCCACGCCCTCGACCTACGGCGACCTGGTCCGCAAGAACATCTCGCTCGATCCGGTCCACATCGACACGGCCAACCTTGGCGCGTGCATCTGGGATGTCACCGTCCAGTACGGCGTGAAGGAGGAGCCGGAGACGGGCGATCCGGCGCAGTTCTCCTTCGACACCGGCGGCGGCACGCAGCACATTACGCAGGCCATCCAGACGATCAGTCGCCACGCCGCCAGCGGCACGGCCCCGGACTTCAAGGGCGCGATCGGCGTCACCCATGACAACGTCGAGGGCGTGGACATCACCGTGCCGGTCTACAACTTCTCCGAGACGCACTACCTGCCGGCCGCCCAGGTGACCAACGCTTACAAGGGCACGCTGTTCAATCTCACCGGCAAGGTCAACAACGCCAGCTTCCGCGGGTTGGCGGCCGGGGAGTGCCTGTTCCTCGGGGCCTCCGGCAGCCAGCGCGGGGCTGGTGAGGACTGGGAGATCACCTTCAAGTTCGCCGGCAGCCCCAACCGCACTGGCATCACGGTCGGACCGATCACGGGCATCTCGAAGAAGGGTTGGGAGTACCTGTGGGTCCGGTACGCCGACGCCGAAGACGCCGCCAGTAACACGCTGGTCAAGCAGCCCGTCGCGGCCTACGTCGAGAAGGTCTACGAGGACGGCAACTTCGCGGGTCTGGGGATCGGATCATGAGCGACCACATGAAGAAGGTCCAGTCGGGCGATCCGCTGGTGGTCCCTGCCCAGGCGTACAACGCCTTCATCGACGCGGCCAAGGACTTCCAGCAGCGGACCCGGCACGTCGGCCAGACCGCCACGCCCGGCTACCGCTCCGCCGGCATCGTGCTGGTCAAGAACGAGTCTGGGGCCGCTCGTGAGCGCTTCGACGTGTTGGGGCTGGGCGATCCAGTCATCCTGCCCGACGCCGGCGACACGGCCGAGCAGCAGTTCAAGAACGCCGTCGCCTTCCGAGGCGAGATGCCCGACGAGACGCTGCACAAGGGCAAGTTCGTCATCCTGGCCGAGCCGCTGGCAACCGGCGCGATCGGCCGGGCGTACCTGGCGGGCGTGACAGTCGTGCGCCTGCGGCTCGAGGACTCGGCCCAGAAGGTCGAGGCAGCCGAGATCATCGACGCCGACGCGACGGCGCTTCAGCCAGCGCCCTCCGGTTCGGCGGCAGTGCTGTGGCACCAGGAGCAGACCGGCGACGTGTGGGCCATCGTCCGCCTGGGCAACGCCGCCCCGGCCGGGGTGTGGGTACAGATCACCTCCACCGAGGCCAGCGCCGGAGAGTATTCGTCCTGGCAGGAGGTCGACCTGACCGACGACGGCGAAGGCGGGCTGACCTGGACCGCCAAGCCCGACGGTCTGGCCGGTCCCGGCGACGGCGTGATCTACGAGGTCAACGGCGTCGAGAACATTCCGGCCGAGACGGTCGTGCAGGTCTTCCCGAATCCCGCCTACGACCCGGAAGCGGCGGACCCGCTGCCGGCGTGGCTGTTCCAGTACGAGCAACCGGAGGTGATCGGCTTCGGCGTGCCCATCGCCGGCGAAGTGGACGTGCCGCACGACGCGGACATTGACCTGACCATCACCGACGCCGCCGGCAACCCGATCCTGGACGCCCAGGGCCAGGAGCAGACCATCAAGGTCTGGCGCAACGCGCTGAAGCGGGCGCTGTACACCGACTTCCAGCCCGGCAGCGTGTTCGTGTATGTCAAGTTCCCGCAGCCCGCGCCTAGCGGGCACGGCGGGTGCATCTTCAGCCGCACCGAGGCGTTCAAGAGCTACCGCGAGTGGCTGCCGCCCGACGGCTATTCGCTCTACCCCGACACAGAGCAGCCGCCGGTGTCCGTGGACGCCACGGGCGATCCGGGCAACGAGAAGCACTTCCACGTCATCGGCAAGATGTTCATGGAGGACACAGCCCCGGGCAAGGGCTGGGCACCGTGGTTCGTCCTGGACCCCGACAAACTCAGCAGCGGCAAGGTCTTCACCGACGCCACGGACGACACGCCCGGCTACCTCGACGACGAGATTCAGGTCGGTGAGAACCCCGGCCAGCCGCACACCTGGGTCCGCAAGCGGGTGAGCGACGAGCCCGCCGGCCCGGAGGCCAACGACCACAAGCTGCGGCTCTACCACGGCGACTGGGACGCGCTGAACACCAACAAGGTCGGCAGCCTGTTTGCCTTCGGGGTGGCCGGGGCGAACGTGGCCGTGGTGGATGCAGGCGTCGATCCCGGCCCCGGCACGGCGTGGTTCACCTTCAGCGAGTATGAGGACGAGTACGACGCCAAGAAACACAGCAAGGTCAAGCTGAAGGTCGGAGCGCGGAAGCTGGTCATCAACGGCCTGGGCAAGGTCTTCACAGACGGCAACGACACCGTGCCGGGCTTCTTGAACGACGAGATCATCGTCCTGCCGCCCGCGGGTGTGCACAACTGGATCACCAAGACCGTCACGCCCGGCGGTGCTGCCGACAACAAGCTGCTGATCGAGCACAACGACTGGGACGAGCCCAACCTCCAGCTGTCCGATCCCGTGCCGGGCAACTTGGCCGCCGCGAACGGCGCTGAGATCGTCGCCGAGCAGCCGCAGACCGATCCGTACATCGAGTACCAGGAGTTCCGCGACCGCTACGATGCCAAGCATCACAGCCTGCTGACCCCGCAATTGGCCGAAGAGCAGCCGGTCAAGAAGTACATCAAGCTGCCGTGCAAGGTGAAGACCGACGCCGACGACACCACGCCGGGATTCCTCAACGACGAACTGATCGTCGATCCGGGCAACGAGGCCCCGTTCTGGCTGAAGAAGACTGTCACGCCCGGAGGCGCGGCCGACAACAAGCTCCTGATCGAGCACAAGGACTGGGACAACGACCAGACCGAGCACACCGTCGAGTCGCTCCTGTCGTGGGAGGACCACGGCGGCGGGGTCTCGCTGGACATATCCGAGCCGCTGGACGGCTGGGCATGGATTCAGGTGGAGACCTGGCGGCACAAGGAAGATCGCAAGGGCCACTGCGACCTGATCGGCCGTCAGCCCGACCCGCTGCCGCTGGACCCGATCTACCTCAAGTGGGTCGCCGTGCCGCAGGGCGAGAACACCGGCGACATGCTGTACTGGAACGGCACCAAGTGGGTCACACTGGCCGCGCCCAGCGGCGGGGACTTCGTGCTGATGAGCAGCGGCGGCGCTCCCTACTGGCAGCAGGTCCAGGAGTTCGAGTGCCCCGAGAGCGGGAGCTGACCATGGCCGGCCCGTACTACTGGAACAAGACCGCAGGCTGGTTCCCGGTGCAGTCGGGCTACCCAGTCCTGATCGACCAGGAAGCGTTCGAGGAATGCTGCTGCGTGACGTTCTCGCAGACCTGGACGTTCACCGACGTAGGCTTCATCGACGGTGGCCAGGACGGTGCGTACCGCGCCTACGCCAACCCCGGCGACGTGCCCGCCAGCCCGTGGTCGATCCTGAACAACGGCCTGTCGCTCCGGCTGGACTGGGAGGACGACGACAACTGCCGCAGCCACAACCCCTACACGCAGTCGGCGACGGCCACATGCGAGATCGTCGTGCCCCGGGCCATGGTCATGACCGTCACCTGGTCGGGCGAGGGCGAGACGCAGGACCCGTGGTATGAGCTGATGAGCCTGTACGTGGACGGCAATCTCGTCGGCTCGGCCCACGCCCCCGGCGGCGGGCTGGGCTGCGACGGCGGCATGGCCCCGGTGGTCAGCGACCCCGCGCCACCGCAGCAGGTCACGCTCCAGCCGGGCACGCACACGCTGTTCATCGACGCCACGACGAACGACCCGCTGTACCACTTCGGGGCGTGGTATCGCTTCGACCTGAGCTTCGCCGATGCCCCGTGATGCCGCCGGAAAGGACGCCGCCATGGCCGAGACGCTGACGCCCAAGCTGAAGACCTGCACGAACTGCCCGCCGCTGGTGGTCCCGCGCCGCGGCTACACGCCCGCCCGGCCGAGCTGCATCGAGTGCGTCGAGAAGCACCTCGGGGCTGCCTACGTCCTGCTGGCCGAGCTGAACGACCTGCCCGACGCCCGCCGTATCGAGCCGCCGAACCTGTCCCGCCGCCTCCGCGCCATCGGCCATCTGTTCGAGGCCGAAGACGAGGCCCAGCAGTGGCCCGAACTGCACGCCGCCCTCCGCGAGGCCCGCAGGGGTTATCAGGCGGCCCGCAGCCTGCCGGATCTGGATTCCCTCGCGGTGCTCGCCGCCGACGCACGACAGTCAGACGAAAAGGGCTTGCCCGGCTCGGCCGACGTGGTACAGTAGCGCCCGCAAAGAAACGTCTTCAACGGCCAGGTCTCCCCCCGCCTGGCCTTTGGGCCTGGTCTTCCCCCGGACCAGGCCGCTTTTTTGGGCGGATGGTCCGTGTCGAAGGCTACCTTTCCCAACTCAGGCAGAACTCACGGTGGTAGTTGCGGATGAACGCCTCGTACTCGGCCGGGGTATCTCGCTTCATGGCCATGATTTTGGCCAGGTGTTCAGAAGCGTTGATCATCAGTTCCTTCACGTCGTCCTGCGAGATGTTGTACTCGTGATGAATGCGCTCAAACGGGCCGTTGCGGAAGGCGTACGCGCAGATCGCGTTGGCCTCGTCTCGAAGCGTGAACTCGGCCGGGGCGGGGATGCCCGGAATCAGCAAGGGAGCGTCATCGCCCAGCAGTCTCTTGATATGCGCGGCCCGCTTGCGGATCGTGGCCATCGTGGTTCCGAGCACCTTCTCAAGGTCGGCGTTCATCACATTCGGCACGCCGCAGCCGCCGCTGCCGACCGCATAGACGATCCCGCCGGCCCAGCCGGCCGCATCGCCGGGAAAGTTCGTCTGCCGCTCCAGCAGCATCGCGAGGGCCTGCTTGACCAAACGTTGCAGTTCGTCGTTCGGGTACGCCGCGAAGAATCCACTCAGCCTCTGTTGAAGGTCACGGCGAATCGGATCATCTGTCTCAGTCATAAGGACTCCTTGGCGATGGCGCTCGGGCGGAACCCAAGGCCGATCGCTGCGCTATGGCTGCGCTGCCTCTTGCTTCCTGATGTGATCGTACACGTCCTTCAGAAGATGCTGACTGACCGCCTCGCGGAACCGCTCCTCATTCATATACCGGGCGGTGATCTCCTCGTTCTGGTCCATGCGGTCGATGAACAGGCCCTCCAGCGCCTTGCGGAAGACGTAGCCGAAGTTCTCCATCGTGTTCGCCAGGGCGGCCTGCCGCAGGTTGCCGTCCGCGACAGCATCTTCCTTGATCGACTCAAAGAAGAGCTGATCACCCGGCTTGAACTCGGTGCCGAAACGCTCGTTCAGGATGTCGATCAGCCGCGACAGCTCGATGTCGTCAGGATGGGCGGCCTTCGTGCCCACCGCCGTCGGCCCGGAAACCGGCTCAGCCTTGCCCGGCTGGAGATCAATCGACCCCTCGCCGATCTTCTGGAGCCGGTAGTACTTCAGCGACACCTCGTCGTCGAAGTGGTAGACCGGCCCCCGGTCGCCGCGCGGCAGCTTCGTCAGCAGGAACCGCACGTATGAGTACAGCTTCTCCAGGTCGGTATCCTGGAACGGGATCACCTGCGATAGGAACGAGTACAGGTTCCGAAATGCCGTAAGCGTCTTGCGGAATTCCTCGCGCGGCTCCTCTTCAAGCTGATTGAACCGGCCGACGGCGGGGTCGATGCAGGCGTTCATCCGGGCGTGGTCGGCGGGCGTCTGGTTGCGTTTGGGCTTGTAGAAGACCCGGCAGAACTCCTCGACCTCGGCCCGGTGGTACACCTGCTGGGAATCGAGTTTCGCCTGCAATTCGTAAAGCTGCTTCGGGTCGGCCTGCTCGCCGATCAGCGTCTGCTCGTAATAGGGCTGGAAAGCGGCCAGAATCTCATCGGGTTCATTCACGAAGTCCAGGACGAAAGTATCTTCCTTGCCGGGATGCGTGCGGTTCAATCGCGAAAGCGTCTGCACCGCCTGGATGCCCGCCAATCGCTTGTCCACGTACATCGTGTGCAGCAGCGGCTGGTCGAAGCCCGTCTGGTACTTCTCAGCCACCAGCAGCACCTGGTATTCCTCGGTCGCGAACCGTTCGGGAAGTTCCTTCTCGCCGATGTGCTTGCCCTGGGTGTCCACGTTCATGCCCGGCTCGGTGTACTCGACGGTTGGCGCATCCGGGTCAATCACCGTCCCGGAGAACGCTACGAGCGTCTTGATGCCGGTGTAGCCCTTCTCGGCGATGTACTTGTCGAACGCCTGCTTGTACTTGACCGCGTGCAGCCGGCTGGACGTGACGACCATCGCCTTGGCCTTGCCGCCGATCTTGTGCATCGTGAAATGGCGGAAGTGCTCAACCATGACCTCGGTCTTCTGGGCGATGTTGTGCGGGTGGAGGCTCATGAACCGCGCCAGCGCCCGGGCGGCCTTGCGCTTATCCACCTTCGGATCGTCCTCGATGGACTTGATCAGCCGGTAGTAGGTCTTGTACGTCGTGTAGTTGGCCAGCACATCCAGGATGAACCCTTCGTCGATGGCTTGGCGCATGCTGTAGAGGTGGAACGGCTGGGGCTTGCCATCCGGCCCCGGCTGGCCGAAGACCTCCAGCGTCTTGTACTTGGGCGTGGCCGTGAAGGCGAAGAAGCTGATGTTGGGCTGGCGGCCGCGCTTGGCCATGGCCTTGAGGATTTCCTCCTCGTAGTCGGGCAGGCCCTCGGCCTGGGCCTTGGCGCGTGCCTCCTCCTTGATCGCCGCGCCCGCCAGCACGCCCTTGAGTTCCGTGGCCGTCTCGCCGCCCTGTGAGCTGTGGGCCTCATCGACGATCACGGCGTACCGCTGCCTGGGCAGGTCGCCGATCTTCTCGGTCACAAAGGGGAACTTCTGGAGCGTGGTGATGATGATCGGCACGCCCGCGCCCAGCGACTCGGCCAACTGCGTGGAGTTGATGTCGATCTTCTGCACCACGCCTTGCTTGTGCTCGAACTGGTAGATCGTGTTCTGAAGCTGCTGGTCGAGCACGACACGATCAGTCACGACGATCACCGAGTCGAAAACCTTCTCGTCCTGGGCGTCATAGAGGCTGGCCAGGCGGTGCGCCAGCCATGCGATGGAGTTGCTCTTGCCGCTGCCGGCCGAGTGCTGCACCAGGTAGTTGGTGCCGACCCCGTTCTGCCGGGCGTGGCCCACCAGCCGCCGCACGCAGTCGAGCTGGTGGTAGCGGGGGAAGATCATCGTCTCGCGCTTCACCTTCTTCCCGCCGAGGCGTTTCTCCTCGATCTGAAGGTGGATGAACCGGGCCAGGATGTCGAGAAAGCTGTCCCGCTGGAGCACCTCTTCCCACAGGTAGGCCGTCTTGTATCCGCCAGGGTTCTCCGGGTTCCCGCCGCCGCCCGCGCAACCCTTGTTGAAGGGCAGGAAGTAGGTCTTGCCGCCCGACAGCCGGGTCGCCATGTATACCTCGTCGGTGTCCACCGCGAAATGCACCAGCGTCCGCCGCTTGAACTGGAAGATCAGGTCCGCCGCGTCGCGGTCGTTCTTGTACTGCGTCACCGCGTGCCGCCAGGTCTGGGCGGTCATCGGGTTCTTCAGTTCCGCCGTGGCGACCGGAATGCCATTGAGCGCAAGCGTCACGTCGAGCGTATTACCGTGCCTGGCCGAGTATCGAAGTTGCCGCGTGATCGTCAGCCGGTTGGCCTCGTATCGCTTCTGCGTCTCGGGGTTCATCCCGCTGGCCGGGGCGAAGTACGCCACGAAGAACCGCTTGCCAAAGCACTTGAACCCGTGCCTCAGCACCGACAGGCAGCCCTCGTGCTCCGAATCCAGCGCCCGGCAGAGGTCGTCGAGCAGCGTTTCCGCCGCCTTGTCCTTCTGGATGTTGGCCAGGTACGCCCATTCATCCGGCTGCGTGGCCTGGACGAACGCCAGCACGTCGGCCGGGAAGATAGCCCGCTCCAGGTCGAAGCCCTCGCGGTCGCCGGCCGCATACCCGCCAGCCGTGGTCAGGTGGTGCTCGATGGCGGTCTCGAAGGCCTTTTCGGTGTATTGCCCCGGCATCAGCGCCCCTCCGTCGCAAGTTGTGTCGCAAGTTTGTCGCAAGTCGTGTCGCGATATGTCGCGCTTTTCTGTCGTGATACGTCGCGATAGTTCATAAGTCCTTGCCCCCCCTCACTTCGTTCAGATGACTGAAGATATGGGTTGAACAATTGTGGATTCTCAATCCACTCGGTCATCAATGGTTCCACTCGACTTTCCGTGACGAAAAGCAGATGTGGTGTAATGTGTTCTTCGCCTTCGATACGTGTCACAATGTCGAATCGGTGTTGTGCGCCAACGTAATACAGTGCTTCAAGGGCCGGTTTGACCTGCTCCAGCCGCCCGCTGCATGAATACTGGGCGGTATAAAGACATTCATCTGGCACCACAACCATCGGAAAACTGACCCCCATGCAAATCGCGTTGTTCCTTTCGCCAGTCTCAAGCTGCACATCTATCATCTCATGCAGTGAAGATATAGCCTGCGTCCATTTGTCATATACTTCACGATCTTCTGTCTTGAATTGACCTTGCTCATCTCTGCCGATCTGAGTTAATGATTTTCCAACATATTGCTTGGCCGAGAACAAGCATTCAGGCAGTGGGACTCTCCTAATGATCCCACGTGGAATCTCCATTATCGAGCGAAATCGGCCTTGCGGAGGAAACCATTGCTCCATTGTCTCTTGCGGAGCCGATATCAACACTGATGCGAATGTTTCCGATTCAAGCGAAGGAATTGTTGATAATACCAAAGGGTAATGTTTTCCGAGCGATTTGCATTCAATCGCCAATGCGTAGTTGATGACACATTTCGGATGTCCGTCAAGATCAAATGAGAAACCGCGAATTGCTCTAATGTCGAACTCTCTGGTCTTCTTGGTAATCTCGTCTGTGTATAGGCCGCCATGCTGACAGACAAAACCGAGTCTGGTCATGGTATCGAGAGTTCGCAACTCCAAAGCAAAACTTGATTCGCTTCGCTGATAGTCCTCGATATCAGCAATGGTGATGTGGACTTGACGCAATTTGGCCATATCACACCTCCCTCCCCACGTCAATCTTGCCCGTCACCGCCGCCGAAATCAGGGCGGTGCGGTGCTCCCGGAGCAAGTCGATGCTGCGTTCCACTTTCGCTACCACGCCATCGATCCGGGATGTGGCTTGACGCACATGCGTGACAATCGCTTGCTGCTCGTCGAGTGGCGGCACGGCAAGCACGATATCCTTGATGGTCGGCTGGGTGATGTTGTTGGCCAGTCCGTCAGCACCGCTGATGCTCATCTCGATTTGCGCACGCGCCGACCGAGAGTTGAGGGCAAGATGCAGGTAACGAGCGTCACAGCGGTCCCGGCGGGGATGCAGCCTGAACAGCTTGTCGCAGAGAAGAAGCCTTGGCCGGCAGTTTTCCACGTATGCTGCTGAGCCGACCAGACCGACCGTGCCGCACGCCCTGGACATAATCACGTCACCGGGCTTGATCTCGTACATCTCCTCCGGCTTGACATCCACAGGAAGCGCCTTGTGCTCAAGTTCATTGAACCTCCCGTAGTTCGCGCAGCCGGCCTTCATAATGCCCCATTCATCGGGACCAGCTTCACGGCCTTCACATTGCGGACTCCAGCCTTGTTCGAGACGTGTGAGCAGACGGCGGATTCGGACAGCCGTCCAATGCGCCGGCACCGGCCCGAGCCATTCGATGCCGGAATCCTTCATGGCCGCGTGCGGGTCGAGGCCCTTGGTGACGGCGTGGCTGATCAGGGCGGAGCGCTTTTCCTGGAGCAACTCGATCTGCCGCCGCTTCTTCTCGATCAAGGCGTCGATCCGCGCCGTCTCCCGATCCAGAAACGCCGCGATGGCCCGCTGCTCGTCGCCGGGAGGAATCAGGGCAGGCAGGTTGGCGATGAAATCCCAATTCGCACGGGGCATCTTGGCCCCGTAGGTGGACGAGTCCACGATGCTCACGAAATCCGGATTGAGCACGTAGTCCACCAGGAACTTCTGCTGGACGACCTTGGGACGAAGGACAAGCAATTCCCCGGTGCAGATGCCGTCCGACTCGGCCGCGTGCGCCTTGGCCAGGTAGGGTCGAAGCTTGCCGAAGAGAACGTCGCCGCGCCGGTAGAGATTCGCCTGACCCTCACTCACGCCATCCCCGTTCGGGGTGATTCGCCTGCCGGTCCAAGACTCAATGTGCTCGAGCCCCGTGTAGGGCAGGTCGTTGTCGGCACCATCAACCTTGACGTTAATCAGGTCAGCGGCATACTTGAGGCGGCGGACCTCCCAGTGATCCGGCACGTCGCCGAGCCACGCCACGCCCGACGGCTTGTACGCCGGGTAGGCCGCTCGCTTGGCTGTTTGTGTTGCCGCGTTTCCCATGCCGGGGTTGATCCTTCTCAAAAAGTCAACGTTGTGCCGTAGGTGCCTTGCTGGCCGGAATCGTCGTCCCACGTCGCCTCGAGCTCGAACGGCGGGTGACATCCGCTGCTTATGGCCATGCAGTAGCTCACGTCCGAGTCCGGGCCAATGGTCCTGGCCTCCTGCTCGCCGCGTGGTACGGCGTCGTGTTCCAGGAGCGGTTTGCCGTCCAACATAAGCGTCACGTTACGGGCGGTTCCCTGCCCGGTATTGAGCACGAACAGCCGCCAACTGCCACGGTCGGTCTTGCGAAGGACCGCGCGAATCGTCGCCCGGAGCGACTGGATCAACTTGGCGTGCTCGCGCGATTGCTCGATCTGCGTCAACCGGTCCTGAAGCGCGACCTGCTGCTTGATCAGGTCGTTGGCTTCCCGCGTCGCCTCCGCAGCCTTGCGGCTTGCCGACCAGCTCTGCGCCAGGGCCAGCGCGGCAACGCAAGCGGACGCTATGGCGATGATGTCCGTAGCGGTCATACAATCGTCTCCACCAAAGGGCATGTGGTAGCGGCTGGGCCTATTTGCTCTTGCCGCCGGAGCCGCCCTTTGTGATCGTCACATTCGCCGGAGCGGCGGGACGACTGGCGGTCTGTCCGCCGTCTCTCGTGGACTCCGTGTTTGGCGGCGGGGGCGGCGGGGCCTGCCCGCCACTGCCGCTCGACTGGTTGGCGTTCCCGTCAGCCATTGCTCTTTCCCTTGATCGATTGCGAGCCACCCGAGGGCGGGACCGCCCTGAATGTCGACTCGCGGGCCAAAGTACATTCCCTGTTTGGCGGGGGCGAAGGCGGCGCGGCCTGCTGCCCGCCTTGCTCGGTCGCCTGCGGGGCCGGCGATGGCCCCTGCGTTTGAGGAGTGCTGCTTCCGCTCGGTTGGTTCTGGTTTGCCTCAGCCATTGTGTTTCCCTTTGCCAGAGGGCGAGCCACCGTCGCTGCTCGTCTTGATGGTTGGTGGCTCACCGCCAGCGGTCTTGTCCTGGTTCGGCGGCGGTGCCGGCGGCCTCGGAACCGGCTTCTGCTTGTTGTCAGCCATCGTCAGACTCCTTGGGCATTCAAGATCAGGTGAAACAAGGCTTCCATGCCCACGGCCGCCAAGGCGACGGCGGCGGCCTTTACCGATCGCTGGAAGTGTTTTCTGCGTTTTTCGTTCAGCGCGGCGTTGATGGGCTGGGCTTCGGCGAGGCGCGGGGTGATGTTCTCGAACATGGCAAGGTCAATCGCCTCGCCGTCGCTGCCGTTCTCTTTCTGCTTCTTCAGATACTCTTGGTAATCCTGACGCCACTGCTGCCACACATCCATGCTGGCGAGCGTCTTGTACCTGCTACGAGGACAGACGAAAAGAAAGACGAACACAGTGCTGACCACAAGGGCAACCGCTGCAACGGCGAACGCCAAGTGGAAGAAGAATGTGTCCACACGGGTGAACATCTGAGCCAGCAGATCGATCCTGCCAAGGGTTACCATGGCACTACCCAGCAAAGGTATCAGGACGAGCATGAACCCCGCTTTCTGGTACAGGCCGTCAGCTTCTGCCATCTCCTGCTTGTACTGGTCGTAGCAGAGCTCATAGAAGTCGCGACTCATCGTTCTCTTCCCTTCGTGCCATTGCCGTTCTTCTTGGCTTTCTTTCGACCTGCATTACTTGGTCTGTCGCGCTTCGCTTCGAGCATCCTGGCCGACGACTTCAGGTCTTCGACGTACCGGGCCTCCGCCTGTGCTTCGGCATCCAGGCGGCGGCGCTCGGCGAAGGCGTCGTACTGGCGGTGCGCCCAGTCGAGGGCCTCGTCGTGGCTGACCGTCCCGGTGCCGGTGAGCACGGGCAGTTCGGTGTCGCGCAGGAACTTGTCGAGAAACACTTCCCAGTCCCGCATGTGGATGTCCTGCCGTCGCTGGGCGCGGAACTCGGCCTGGTCGAGGAACATCACGGTGATGCGGTTGAGGGTGTCGATTTCCTTGGCGTCGAGGTAGTTCTTGGCCGTCGCCACGTCGCGCTTGAGCACGTGCCCGCCTTTCCAGGCGGTCAGGCCCATGTTGGCCTTGGTAGAGTCGGCGCGGCGGCGGATGATCTCGGCGGCCGTCATGCCCGTGGCGGCGTGGTGCATCTTGTTCTGCACAGTCGCGAAGAACCGCTGGGTTTCCTCTTCGCCCTCGCGGTAGTCACAGGCCAGAGCGAAGATTTCCCGAATCCGCTGGTACACCCGCGCCTCGCTGGCACGGATTTCGCGGATGCGGGCAAGCAACTCGTCGAAGTAGTCCACCAGCCCGCCGCCGCCCTTGAGCCGCTCGTCGTCCAGTGTGAAGCCCTTGACGAGGTATTCGTGCAGCCGGGCCGTGGCCCACTGGCGGAAGCGCGTGGCGACGGGGGACTTGACGCGGTAGCCCACGGCCAGGATGGCGTCGAGGCTGTAATGCAGAACCTTGCGCGAGACCTGCCGCGAGCCCTCCTGGCGAACTATTAAGTATTCCCTAATAGTTGCCCTCTGGTCCAGCTCGCCTTCCTCGTAAATGTTCTTGAGATGGACGTTTATGTTCGGCACCGAGGTCTGAAACAGCTCCGCGATCATCGCTTGGGGCAGCCAGACGGTCTGTCCCTCCAGCAGCACGCGGATCTGGCCGCTACCTTCCTGGGGCTGGTAGAGGACGATCTCGCCCTCGGGGCGGGGGGCATCTTTGTCGCTCATTCCGTCACCTCCGCGAGCATGTCGGCGATCTCGCCTTCGATCTTCTTGAGGTCTGTCTCGATCTCCGCCAGCGGCCGGGGCGGCGCGTACTTGTAGAAGTAGCGGTTGAAGTTGATCTCGTAGCCGATCTTCGTCTTCGAGTCGTCCACCCAGGCGTCGGGCACGTGGGGCAGAACCTCGCGCTTCATGTACTCGTCGATGGTTTCCTTGAGCGGGACATTCTCGTAATCCCGCAGGTCCGAGTCGGGTTCGGGATTGCCCTTGGCGTCGATGCAGATGTCGGCTGTTTCGTCACGCTCGGAAAGCGCTAGCAGGATCACCTTCTGCAAGGCGGCGGCAACCTTCAGGTCCGCCTTCTTAAACGCGGCCTGCATGGCCTCAGCAAACGTGTCGCGATTCTTGACGACGCCCTTGCCGGCGAGAGTCTGGAGGGCGGCCAGAATTCCGTCCTGCTGCTTACGGCCGGCTTCGATCTCAGCTTGGGCGGCCTTGGTGTCTTTGCGTTTGCGGCTCGTGGCGAGGTTGGCGAAGGGCCCGGCCTCGCGCAGACGGGCCAGGCGTTCGTCGGTTACCGCGAAGTTCAGCCGAAGCGGGCGCTCGACCACGATGCGCTGGTAGCCGAAGTCGGCGTTGTCGAAGATGCGGACGTGGTCGCCATCGGCAAGCTGGCCGTAGAGGCGGGTGATGTCGTCGCGCTGGGCATCGCAGACCTCGTTTCGCTTGTTGCCGAGGCTCTTGCGCATCTTTTTGAAGAAGCTGGTGCCGTCCACGAGCTGAATCCTGCCCCGGCGGCCGGGCTCCTTGCGGTTGGTGACGATCCAGAGGTAGGTGTAGATGCCGGTGTTGTAGAAGAGTTGGTCGGGCAGGGCGACGATGGCCTCAAGCCAGTCGTTCTCGATGATCCAGCGACGGATTTCGCTCTCGCCCGAGCCGGCCGCCCCTGTGAACAGCGGCGAGCCGTTGAAGACGATGGCTAGGCGGGTGCCGCCGTCGGCCGAAGCCTTCATCTTGCTGATCATGTGCTGGAGGAACAACAGCGAGCCGTCGTTGATGCGGGGCAGGCCCGCGCCGAACCGCCCGCCGAAGCCCTGTTCCTCGTGCTCGCGCCGGATGGCCGCCTCTTCGGGCTTCCACTCGACGCCGAAGGGCGGGTTGGCCAGCATGTAGTCGAACTTGCCGCGTGGCAAGTGGTCATCGGTGAAGCTGTCGCCGTAGGCGATGTGGTCGATGTTCTGGCCCTTGATCATCATGTCCGAGCCGCAGATGGCGTAGGCCTGGGCGTTGTAGTCCTGGCCGAAGACCTCAAGCTGAGCGTCGGGGTTCAGTTCGCGGACGTAACCCTCGGCGACTGACAGCATGCCGCCGGTGCCGCAGGCCGGATCGTAGAGCGTCTTGACGATGCCCTTGGTGGTCAGAACGTCGCCATCGGGCATGAACAGCAGGTTGACCATGAGGCGGATGACCTCGCGCGGCGTGAAGTGATCGCCCGCCTCCTCGTTCGAGGCCTCATTGAACCGCCGGATCAGCTCCTCGAAGATGTAGCCCATCTCGATGTTCGAGACGCGATCCGGGTGCAGGTCGATCTGGCAGAAGCGCGAGACGACCAGGTAGAGGCGGTCGGTCTTGTCCAGCCTGGCGATCTGCTCCTCGAAGCCGAAGTGCTCGATGATCTCGCGGGCGCGGGCCGAGAAGCCCTTGATGTAGTTGGTCAGGTTGGCGGCGACGTTGTTCGGATCGCCCTTGAGCTTCTCGAACGTGTACCGGCTGGTGTTGTAGAACGGCACGCCAGTGACGCGGCAGAGGATCGGATCGACGTTCTTGACCTTGCCGCCTTCGAGCTTCTTGAGCCGCGCGAGCACCTGGTCCTTGGTGGGTTCCAGCACGCAATCAAGGCGGCGTAGGACCGTCAGCGGGAGCATGACGTCCTTGTACTGGTTCGGGCGGTACGGCCCGCGGAGTAGGTCCGCGACCGACCAGATGAAGCTGACCTTTTCGCCGAAGTTGTTCACTTGCCGGTCCCTTTCGCGGGGTGCTGCTTGAGCCACTCGTCGATGGCGTCCTTGTGAAACCGCCATCGCTTGCCCACCTTCTGGCCCGGCAGCCGGCCGTCCTGGACCAGCTTGTACAGCGTGGACCGGGAGATCTTCAGATACTCCGCAAGGGCGTCGATGGTCATGATGTTGTCAGACGGTGCCGCCATGGCATCTCCTGAACCCGCCCAAGGAACGCTCTGCCAAACCGCAACGGCGATATTGTCCGTATTTGCCAGATTTTCGCAAGCACGAAGTAGCCGAGACCGGACGGTTTCGGGGCTGTTGGACGGCTGGTCCGGTGGAAATGATCTGGCGATAGTCCGTCCAGGACAAACAATCGCGGAAGTTCTTCGCATGGCGACCGCACCCCAGGCGAAGTGGCCGGAACCTGATCAATCCCGGCCGCAGGAACGCGGAGAGAGCTTTGCTCGCTACTGGTTAACAGCGCCGCTCGGAAGGCCGAATGCTTTGCGCTTGACCTTGCGTTTGAAACTCGTAGGATACGGGGAGGTTAGGCCAAAGGCAAACAAGCCTTTGGCCTTTTCTCTTCGGCGAAAGCCCGCCCCGAAGCAGCCCCCGAAACACCGCCCGTAACGCACGTTGCGGAAGTCTGTTACGGCAGCACGCCTGGCGAGCCCTGCCGCCTCCCGTGGTAGCCCTGTTAACCAAGGGAGCGCTCGCAGATCGCGTTTTCGCGCGACTCTCGGACTCTCTGTCGCGTCGGCGGCTTCCTGGTTAAAAGGAGGGTAGGAAACGGGCGCCTTGCCCGGCGTTCTTCGCTACTGCGAGGCAAAGGCCCCCCAATCGGCCACAACCTGCTGCCCGCGGTGCTTCCTCATCCGAGAGTCTCTTCCGACCTATTGGCCGTCAAAGACTCCCATTCCGCTTGGCACAGTTCTCGGGGGGAAGGTCAGATAGGCCCAACTCCAGGGCACCTGCCTAGAGCAGGACGACCTGGTCTCGCGAGAGATGTTCGGCCGCTACTCGTCCGATGGGATCAATGACCACGGCGTGAAGTGATCTTCCGGGGGAACCTCTCAACCGGCTGGGCCGTTCAGTAAGACGGTGGAAGTCAACGGCCCGGGGCGGGCCTCCGCCAGCCCCTCCAGGCTCCCTCTTCCTGTAGTGCGTGCTCAGTATGAGCCGATGAATGGCCGGTGGAGATAGATGATGAGCGAAACCGCACGTAAGATATGGCGAGTGCTGAACATGCTGCGGCGCGGGCTGGGCGCTTTGCCCGTCCTGTTACTGGGGGCGGCGGTGGGGGCGGCCCTGTTCTGGGGCCTCTCTCCGTACCGAGCCGCGCCGACGGTTGCTACCGCCGGCGGGCACGAACACGCGAGCGGCGCGGCGGCCAAACCGGCCACCATCTGGACCTGCTCCATGCATCCAGAAGTCCGCCTGCCCAAGCCGGGCTTGTGCCCCAAGTGTCACATGAAGCTGATTCCTCTGGAGTCGACCGAGACGGCCGGCATGCGCGTGTTCACCACCAGCGAGGCCGCCAAGGCCCTGATGAACATCGAGACCGCCCCCGTGCAGCGGATGTTCCCGACGGCGGAGATCCGCATGGTCGGCAAGGTCGACTACGACGAGAGCCGCCTGGCCTACATCACCGCCTGGGTACCCGGCCGCTTGGACCGCCTGTTCGTGGACTACACGGGCATCGCCGTCAAGAAGGGCGACCACATGGTTTCCATCTACAGCCCCGAGCTGTACAGCGCCCAGGAGGAGTTGCTCCAGGCCCGCCAGGCGGTTCAAAACCTCCAGCGCAGCGAGGTGGACATCGTCCGCAGGACCGTGCAAGCCACGGTGGAGGCCGCCCGCGAGAAACTACGCCTGCTGGGCCTGAGCGATCAGCAGGTGGCCCAGGTCGAGCAGCGGGGCAAGGCGGACGATCACGTCACGATCAACGCCCCTGCCGGCGGGATCGTCATCCACAAGAACGCCCAGGAAGGCATGTACGTCCAGACGGGCACCCGCATCTACACCATCGCCGATCTCTCCACGGTCTGGGTCAAGCTAGACGCGTACGAGTCCGACCTGATATGGCTGCGCTACGGGCAGAAGGCGGAGTTCACCAGCGTATCCTATCCGGGCGAGACCTTTACCGGGACCATCGCCTTCATCGACCCGATGCTCAACCCGGTCACGCGGACAGTCAAAGTGCGGGTGAACGTGCCCAATCCCAACGGCAAGCTCAAGCCCGACATGTTCGTCAACGGCGTGGTGTACTCCAAGGTGGCCGCCGGCGGGCGCGTGCTGGACGTGTCGCTGGCGGGCAAGTGGATCAGCCCCATGCACCCGGAGATCGTCAAGGACGGCCCCGGCTTCTGCGACGTCTGCGGCATGCCTCTGGTGAAGGCGGAGTCCGCCGGCTACGTCACCGCCAAGCCCACCGAGGAGGATAAGCCGCTCGTGATTCCAGTCTCGGCCGCCCTGGTCACCGGGACGCGGGCTATCGTGTACGTCGAGAAGCCCGGCGCCGACAAGCCGACCGTCGAGGGCCGGGAGATCGTCCTGGGCCCGCGGGCGGGCGGCTATTACCTCGTGCGTCACGGGTTGGCCGAGGGCGAACGCGTCGTCGCGCGGGGCAACTTCAAGATCGACTCCGCCCTGCAGATCCAGGCCAAGCCAAGCATGATGACCCCCGACGGCGGGGGCGGCTCGAGCGGGCACGATCACGGCGGGGGCGCCAAGCCCGCCGCCGCCGCGGACACCCCCGCGGCCGGGCCGAAGCTGCCCACGCTCTTCCTTCAGCAGGTCCAGATGGTGGTGTCGGCGGCGCGGAAGGCGAACGAGGCGGCCTCGAAGGACGATCTGCGTGCCGCGCGGGATGCCTTCGCCGCCCTGGCCGAGGCGATCCAGGCCGTGGACATGAAATCGTTGACCGGCCATCCACACATGATGTGGATGGAACTATCGATGCGATTGGGCAACGACGCCTTCGAAGGCAAGGAGGCCAAGACGCTGGAGGAGGTCCGACGGGCGGCCCAGTCGCTCAAGGCGAATACCGCCTCGCTGCAAAGCCAGTTTGGCCTGGGCCACGGCGAGCACGCGGAGCCCACGACGGGCCCGGCGGCGGGCGAAGTGAGCGAGTCCTTCCGCTCCCAGTTGCAGGCCGTTTACGACGGCTATTTCGTCGCGGCGCAGGCGCTGGCGGGCGACGACGCCGCCAAGGCGGCAGGGGGGTTCGCGCAGCTTCGGGCCGCACTGGCCAAGGTGGACATGTCGCTGGCCACGGGGGAGACCCACGGGGCGTGGATGAAGCATAAGGCCGCCCTGGATTCGGTTCTGGCCAAGGCGCCGCAGGCGAAGGACCTCAAGACGCAGCGCGAGTGGTTCGCTCCGCTGTCGGACGAGATGATCGCCCTGGTGCGGCGGTTCGGCGGCGGCGGGAAGAACGGCTACGTGGTGATCTACTGCCCGATGGCCTTCGACGGGCGGGGCGGCACGTGGCTCCAGGGGTCGCTGCCCGTTCGCAACCCCTACTTCGGCGCCGCCATGCTCGAGTGCGGCGAAGTCAAGGACACCCTACGCGGGAAGTAACCCCCCGCACAGCCTCTGCCTTACGGCGGTGAATCGATACACGCATGACCGAAGACTACAGCATCCAGACGCCGGAGCAGAAGTCACTGATCGGCAAGCTGCTGCGGTTCTGCATGACCAACCGCCTGGTGGTCTTCCTGCTGGTCCTGTTCATCATGGCGGCCGGCTTCTACTACGCCCCCTTCGACTGGGTCGTAGGCAACCTGCCCCGCGACCCGGTGGCCACCGACGCCATCCCGGACATCGGCGAGAACCAGCAGATCGTCTTCACCGAGTGGATGGGCCGAAGCCCCCAGGACGTGGAAGACCAGGTCAGCTACCCGCTGACGGTCGCGCTGCTGGGTCTGCCCGAGGTCAAGACCGTCCGCAGCTACTCCTTCTTCGGGTTCTCCAGCATCTACATCATCTTCAAGGAGAAGGCCGAGTTCTACTGGTCACGCAGCCGGGTGTTGGAGAAGCTCAACTCCCTGCCGGCCGGCACGCTGCCCGAGGGCGTCCAGCCGGCGCTGGGACCGGACTCGACCGCACTGGGGCAGATCTACTGGTACACGCTGGAAGGCCGCGACCCCGAGGGCAAGCCCGCCGGCGGGTGGGACCTGGAGGAGCTGCGGACCATCCAGGACTGGTATGTGCGCTACACCCTCCAGTCGGCCGACGGGGTCAGCGAGGTGGCC